>Ga0182024_10003099_pt1 | contig 40200 bp, 31 predicted proteins | sample P32metaG_FD_120480 | JGI IMG/M metagenome (GOLD analysis project Ga0182024, IMG submission 120480) | Permafrost microbial communities from Stordalen Mire, Sweden - P3-2 metaG (Illumina Assembly) | ecosystem: Environmental > Terrestrial > Soil > Wetlands > Permafrost | place: Sweden: Stordalen...
ATGTACGGGACAATGTGCGAGGAAATGTGCTGGACGATTGGCGGCACACTGGGACGGCTTCGACGAGCGGGGTCGCAGACAGAGCATGGGGACTCCAGGCATCTCAGAAAGCGTTGTTTTTGTTTGAAAGCGACAGCTTGTACTCGACCACAACCTTGCTATAATCCCGCAAGGTTAGAGAACAGGGACGCGAGCTGTCAAGGAGAAAAAAACACGTCTCTCCCATAGAAATTTCTGATCGAACTCCCGCCGCATTGTGGCGATGACACGAGTGACCGTGGTTGAACCTTACTTGAAAATCGGAGATGTGGCGCGGCTGGTGGGCGTATCCCCGTCGGTAATTCGCTCCTGGGAAAGCCTGGGGCTGGCGCGCCCGCGCCGCACCGAAAGTAAGTACCGTCTCTACACGGCGGAAGACGTCAAACTGCTGAAGCGGGCGCGTTTTCTACGCAAAGTGCGCGGGTTGAATGCAGCCGCGATTGTTCAGCTATTGAAGCGCGAGGGCAAGATGCGCCCGGCGTCGGAGGGAAATGCAGGCGCGATTGGAGGCCATCTGCGGCAACTGCGGGCGCGACGCCGGCTTTCGCTGGCGCAAGTGGCAAAACAAGTGGGCATTTCCGTGGGATTTTTAAGCGCGCTGGAACGTTCACAAATGAGCGGTTCGGTCGGAACTCTCCGCAAACTGGCGAAGTTTTACAAAACTAACATTCTCGATTTTTTCGATGCCTCGGAGGCCAACCGGCGTCAGGTGCGGCCTTCCGAGCGCAAAGTTCTGGAAGCGGGATCCGGCGTGCGCATGGAATTACTGGCCTGGGGCAACACGGTGATGGAGCCGCATTTGTTTCGCATTGCCCCGGAAGCAGGCAGTGGAGATGCTTATACTCACGAGGGCGAAGAGTTCATCTATGTGCTGCGCGGAGACCTCGAAATCGCCGTGGCCGGAGAAGAATATCGATTGAAACCGGGCGACAGTTTTTACTTTGAAAGCGCGACGCCGCATCGCTGGAAGAATCCCGGGCGCAAGGAAACTCTGGTTTTATGGATCAACACTCCGCCTACGTTCTAGCAGCGGAGATGCCGGGCGATGTGGGGCACCGGCCGTTTTGAGGCAAAGAATGAAGAAGAAAATGACCCGGCAAAGCACAGTACGGTTGTTATCACTACTGATGGCGGTTCTGTGCCTAGATTCTTGTTCGAAGAAGACGCCCACGCTTAACCTTCTGGTGTGGGAAGGTTATGCCGATCCCTCATTCATCAAAACTTTCGAGGAGCAGAACCATTGCAAAGTTTCGGCTTCCTACATGGGGTCGAGCGATGAGCTCATGGCCAAGCTGCGCGGCGGCAGCGCTGGAAATTACGACGTAATTTCGCCGTCAAGCGATGTAGCAACCTCGATCGCGAGCGCAGAATTGGCGGCGCCGATCGACCTTTCGAAAATCCCCAGTTACAGCCAACTTTCACCGCAGCTTACTTCCCTTCCCCTGGTGCGCGCGAACGGCCACATATATGGCGTTCCGTTTATGTGGGGCCCGGATCCCATCATTTACGACACAACTGTTTTTGCGCAACCGCCGGACTCCTGGGACGTTCTCTGGGACCCGAAGTACAGAGGGAAGGTTTCGGTGTGGGACGATTTATCGACCGTCTACATGGCGGCGCAAGTCCTCGGATACGATAAACCTCCATCACAACTGTATAACTTGAGCGACGAACAACTGGAGGCAGTGAAGAAGAAATTGCTGGAGTTGAAGCCCAACGTTCGCAAGATGTGGGCGACCGGCGGAGAGCTAACAAATTTATTCGAGAGCCACGAAATCGTTATCGCGATGGGATGGCCGCTCAACACCGCCGATCTGAAGAAAGCGAATTTCCCCGTGGGAGAGACGATTCCGAAGGAAAATACCACGGGCTGGATCGATCATCTGATGATCACGGCCGGGAGTGAGAACAAGGAACTGGCGTACAAATTTCTCGAGTATATGGTAGAAGCCAAAACGCAGAAACTGGTGACCGACAAGACTCACTATGTTCCCGCGAATCCTCAGGCGGCACAATTCATGTCGCCGGATGAAGTGAAGGCGCTGCATCTTGATGACGTGGAAAACTACCAGAAGCGACTCTATTTCTGGCAGAATGTGCCGCGCCGCGCCAAGTACACCGAGATTTGGAACGATGTAAAGGCTGCGCAATAGGCGCCGCACCAACTGATATTCTGAACGCCTCATGGCATCCCCGCCTACTCCCGCTGTTGCGCCAACCGCGCGCACCCCACCCGACACGAAACCAATCCTGCTAAGCATAAAGAATGTCGCCAAGACCTTCGGTGGCAACGCGGTGCTGCGGAATGTTTCGTTGGACATTGCCGAGGGAGAATTCTTGACCGTCCTCGGAGAGAGCGGTTCAGGAAAAACAACTCTGTTGCGGATCATCGCCGGATTCGAGACTGCGAGTTCGGGCGAAGTTTGGATGGGAACGCTGAGGCTCGATCTTCAGCCACCTTACCGGCGGCGTGTCAACACGGTGTTTCAGTCCTATGCTTTGTTTCCGCATCTCACGGTGGAGCAAAACGTGGCGTACGGATTGCGCGTAGCGAAGCGGCCTGCGGCGGAGATTGCACAGCGAGTGGCGGAAGCACTCGACAAAGTAAAGATGACTGCCTACGCGAAAGCGAAACCCTCGAAAATTAGCGGAGGACAGCAGCAGCGGGTTGCACTGGCTCGCGCGCTCGTAAACCGGCCACGGCTTCTGCTGCTGGATGAGCCGCTCTCGGCTCTCGATGCGAATCTGCGCCGACAGATGCAAGTGGAATTGAAATCGCTGCAACGCGAGGTCGGCATTGCGTTCGTTTTTGTAACCCACGACCAGGAAGAGGCAATGGTAATGTCGGACCGCATTGCTCTCTTGCGTTTTGGGGATTTGGAACAAATCGCGACGCCGCGCGAGATTTACAGCCGGCCAGCGACCGCTTATGTCGCGCAGTTCATAGGACACACGAATTTGCTGAAGGGTGAGGTGCGCGGAGGCATCGCGCGATGCGCGTCTCTGTCGTGGCCCACTCAAGCCCCCGGAGGTCCAGCTCTTTTTTCTTTACGGCCTGAGCATGTACGGCTCGCCGGAAATGCGCCCGAGAAAAGCCCCGAGAAAAATCAAGGCGTCCGCACTCGTGGTCGAGTCGTGCATCAGGCCTTTCATGGTGCAACAGAACTGGTTCGCGTCGCATGCGTCGATGGACTTGTTTTGCTCGCGCGAACGGCCGCCGGACTTGTAGTGAAAAATGAAGTAGAGCTCGAATTTTCTCCGCTCGACGTGGTCCCGGTGCGCGAGTCCCGCGAAAGGAAGTGATGTTCTCCCGAACTTACAAACTGATCGTCACCCTACCGCCGCTGGTTTGGGTTACGGCGTTTCTGCTGGTGCCTTATTTTCTGATGTTCTGCTACAGCTTTTGGTCGGTAACGCCGTCGCAGACAATCTTGCATTCATGGAATCTCGATAACTACAAAGAACTGGTAGTGAAGACCACTTACTGGCAGACGCTGCTGCGCTCCATGTGGATTGCCGCACGGGTGACGATATTTTCTCTAATGCTCGGTTATCCCCTGGCTTATTTTCTGTCGTTCTATGCGGGCCCGAGAAAAGATCTGTTGTATCAGTTGGTGATTATTCCGTTATGGGTCAGTTATCTAGTGCGAGCGTATGCTTGGAAAACGATTCTCGGCTCCGAGGGAGTGCTTAACACGCTGCTGCAGTATGTTCACTTGACCAGACATCCGTTAGATTTTCTTCTCTACAGTCCGTTTGCCGTGGTGCTCACGCTCACGCATATCTACACACCCTTCGCGGTACTTCCCATCTACGCTGCGCTGGAGCATATACCGCGTAACCTCGTCGAGGCCTCGCATGACCTCGGCGCAACGCCGACGCAGACGTTTTGGAAGGTGATTTTTCCCTTGTCGATTCCCGGCGTGGTTGCCGGGGCAACGTTCGCTTTCGTCTTGAGCCTGGGGGATTTTCTGGCGCCGCTTCTGCTGGGCGGGCCGAGCGGCATCATGATTTCAAATATTGTGGTCAGCTTGTTCGGCGCGGCCTACAACTGGCCGCTGGGAGCGGCCATTTCACTGGGCATGCTAATAATCGTGGTGAGCCTGCTATTCGTTTCCGAACGCCTGGAAAAGAAATGGAGTTTCTCGTGAGTCCCAGCAGCTCAAGCGGAATTGTTCCCAGTTCGCGCTGGCTGCTTTTCTATGTGGCGGCTGTGTTCTCATTTTTATATCTTCCCATTGCAGTCTTGATTGTTTACTCATTCAACGGAGAGGGAGTGGGGGGATTCCCGCCGCGCCATCTCACGCTCGATTGGTATCGCCTGTTGTTCACGGATGGCGCGATCTGGGATTCGTTTCTCAACAGTTTGCAGGTAGCGTTTGCGGCGATGGCGATCTCATTGATCTTCGGCATCCCGGCGGCACTCGCGCTCGACCGGGCGAAATTTCCCGGCAAAGCCTTATTTCGCAGACTCGTATTGCTGCCGCTAATCTTGCCCGGAATCATAACGGGCCTCTCGCTGCTCATGTTATTCAATATGACTGGCGTACGACTCAGTCTGATGACGATTGTCCTGGGACACGGCACGGCTTTAATTTCCGTGGCAACGACCGAAGTTTTCGCCGGGCTGCAAAAGCTGGATCGCGCCCAGGAAGAAGCGTCGCTCGATTTGGGAGCAAACTACTGGCAAACATTCTGGCGCATCACGGTGCCGAATCTAAAGCTGCCGATCATCGGTGCGGCGCTCTTAATTTTTACGCTCTCCATGGACGAAATTGCCGTCAGCTTCTTCCTGATCGGCCGCGATAACACCCTGCCGCTGGAAATCTGGGGGCGGTTACGGCGGGGCATCACTCCAGAAATCAATGCAGTATCGACCATCATTTTTGTATTTTCCCTCGCGACGATCGTCCTCTGGTATCGGCTGAACGCGAGAGCTGAAGGCATGGCTGAAATCGCAGCCGAAATGATGAATGACGACAAGTCTGTGTAGCAACGCAGGTCTTTCGGCACGGAGGGTCTGACCTGCTTTGTTTTTCTTCCCTCATCTGCGAAACTGACCTTTGCTCCTCGCCATTGCACTTGAGAGCCTAGAACTAAGAACTTTCCATGGGACGAATCCACGTACTCTCGGAGACCGTTGCCAACCAGATCGCCGCCGGCGAAGTGGTGGAGCGGCCCGCTTCTGTAGTGAAAGAGATGCTGGAGAATTCGCTGGACGCCGGAGCGACGCGCATCAAGATTAGCGTGGAGGCGGGTGGGAAGAAGCTGATTCAGATTACCGACAACGGATGCGGCATGGTGCGCGACGATGCCATGCTCGCGTTTGAGAGGCATGCAACCTCGAAAATCAAGAATGCCGAAGATCTCTTAAGCGTGGCTACGCTGGGTTTTCGCGGAGAGGCGCTGCCTTCGATCGCATCGGTGTCACGACTTCGGCTGGAGACGCGGGCGGAAGAAGAAGCAGCAGGGACCGTGGTTGAAATTAACGGAGGAAAGATGGCGAGGGTCGAAGAGGCAGGGCTGCCGCTGGGAACCTCGATTACTGTGCGCGATCTTTTTTTTAATACTCCGGCGCGCAAGAAATTTCTTAAGGCGGAATCGACCGAGTTGTCGCACATTGCGTCGCTGGTCACACACTACGCGCTGGCGCATCCGGAAAAACACTTTGAGTTGCACTCGGCGACGAATGCCCTGCTGGTCGCGCCCCCGGTAGCGGGTTACAGCGAGCGTGTCTATCAGGTATTCGGTAAAGAAACTCTGGATCAATTGATTCCAGTGGCCTCGCGGCAGGCGCTGGAACGCGTTGGGTTGCCGCAGCCGCCGCCGTGGCGGCGCAAGGAAGAAGAAGAGGAGGACGAGGCCGAAGGCGGGCCGGGCGCCCGCCCCACAGAATCCTTTGGCGAGATGCGGATTCACGGATTTGTTTCGAAGCCCGAGATTCAGAAGCTGAATCGGAATTCAATTTTCATCTTTGTGAACGGACGCACGATTCGCGATCGGCTGGTACAGCACGCGCTGACCGAGGCTTATCGAAACATTATTCCGCCAACGGTGTATCCGGTGGTCTTGCTGTTTTTGGAGTTGCCGGCGGAAGAAGTGGACGTAAATGTGCATCCCTCTAAAACGGAAGTACGTTTCCGGCAGCAAAGCGTGATGCACGATTTTGTACGCGATTCGGTGCGAGCGGCACTGATAAAGGCACGCCCTGTGCCGCAGTTTGTGACGGAGATTCGAGCGCATGCGACGGCGAGCGCATCGTTAACTCCAGGAGCGATGACGCCGGACTTGACTCCGGGGGCGCGGGCGTGGGAACCGGCGTCGGGCACGGACTTTCAAGGGGATTCAGCTCTCGCAAATGGCGCGAGACCTTTCGACAAGCTCAGGGCAGGCGATGGGGCGCCCTATGATCCTTCAGCATATGGAGGATTCGAATTGCAGGCGCCGGTGGTTCCGCCCATTTCCCGGCGATTTCAGTTTGAAGGCGGAATCGCCGTCGAGGCAAACGCGGCGATCCCAGTCGCGCGCGGGCTGGAAGCGATTCCGGATAATGGTTGTGCACCGGCGCTGGACTCAACCAAAGAAGAACTCGGCGACGACGACCTCTCTTCTTTGAACACCTTGAAGCCGCTGGGACAGATTCGGAATTCGTTCATTCTGGCGGTGAACGAAGATGGTTTATGGATTGTCGATCAGCACGTTGCCCACGAGCGCGTGTTATTTGAACAAGTGCTGAAGCAGCGGGCTGCGCAGAAAGTGGAGAGTCAGCGGCTGCTGATGCCGATTGTTCTGGAGCTGTCTCCGGCGCAGCAGGCGGTATTTGCCGAAATTTCCGACGAACTGCACTACAACGGATTTGAAGCGGAACCTTTCGGCGCGCGCAGCGTGGCAGTAAAGGTCGCGCCGGCTGGCGTGGACGCGTCGGCGGTGGAACATATGTTGCACGAGTTACTGGATCAGTTCTCGCGCGAAGAACAGTCGTTGAATCTGGAAAAGATTCGAGCTCGGATCGCAGCGTCGATCGCTTGTCACGCCGCCATCAAAGTGAACATGCCGCTGGAGCAAAACAAAATGGCTTGGCTGCTCGCGGAGTTGTCCAAAACCGACCATCCCTATGCGTGCCCGCATGGAAGACCGGTGGTGCTGCGGTATTCTGTGAAGGATATCCAGAAGGCGTTTAAGAGAATCTAGCTTTGAGCTTTGAGTTTCGAGTCTCGAGTTTTGAGCGTTGCCTTGCTCGCAGCTCATGGCTCGTAGCTCGCAGCTACTTATGACTGACCAGGAACTGCAACAATCGCGGCGCGAGAAGTGGCGACTGGATGGCAAACCCATTCGGACGATCGAGCAGGCACGGACCTTTCTAGAGGATGTTGGCTTCTGCCTGATGTTTCCGAAGCGGCCGCCGCTGCTCGTTCCGACCTTCATTGGTGCTTTCGTCGGGTCAGAAGATCGGTTACCGGAATGGCAGCATGCTTTCAAAGACCCGCGTGCAGCCGAGGCGACGGAGTTGATGGTACGACTGCTGCGCGAGCGCACGGCTTTTGAGGCTAATCTATTCGACGAGAACAATGGATTCCTCGTATCCGCATCGGCGTTTCCGTATTTTTATGCGCTCGTAGGAGAGCGCAATCCGAAGCTGGCGCCGCGGCCCGGGTCGCGGTCTCCTTATTCGGCACTGGCCTGTGATGCGTTTGAGTTGATCACGCGCGACGGTCCAATCTCGAAGCAGAAGATGCAAGAAGTGCTGGGGGGAAGCGTCTCGTTTCCGGCTCTCGACGACGCGCTGGGTGAGTTGTGGTCAAAGCTGCGCATTACCCGCGTCGATTACAAGCCCTCAGAGGGTTCAGTGTGGGACGTACTCTATCGCTGGGCGCCGGACGCGGTAAAGGAAGGAGTGGGATTGTCGGTGCTGGAAGCGCTCAGCGCGTTGCTCTCGAAATATCTGGACTCGGTGATCGCGATCGAGCAAGCAGACCTGGAGATTTTCTTTGGCAACTTCATTGCGCGATCCAAAGTCAAGGATGCGGTGAATGCGCTGCTGGCGGCGCGAGAGTTGAGCTTTGTGATGGTGAACGGGCGATCGATGCTACACATTACGCCGGAGAAGGTTGCGGCGGTTCCAGTGCCGCGGAATGCCGGACGATAATTTTTTCTTCAGGATTCCTGGCTATCTCGCATGTCTGGCACTTCTAATGTCAATCCTTATCGCGGTCGTCTTGCGCCTTCGCCGACAGGGTTGTTGCATCTGGGCCATGCGCGCACGTTTTGGATCGCCGCACAGCGCGCGATCCAACATGGCGGGCAATTGATTTTTCGCAATGAAGACTTGGATTCGCAACGATGCCGGCCCGAGTTTGTGCAGGCGATGATGGAAGATTTGAGATGGCTAGGAATTGAATGGAGCGAGGGCCCGGATTGCGGCGGCCCGCTTGGTCCTTATACTCAAAGCGAGCGGCGCGGGCATTATCGGGAAGCATGGAACAAACTATATGAACGCGGGATGATCTACCCGTGTACTTGTTCGCGGAAAGATGTGGCGCAAGCGGTCGGGGCTCCGAACGATTTGCATGATGAGCCGGTATATTCGGGGCGGTGTCGGCCGCCAATTTTCGGGGCCGCTGGGCTTCGCCCCTTCGACTCGCTCAGGGCAGGCTATCGCGAGACAGACGAGGCGGCTGTCTCCACATGTTCAGTTGATCTATCAGCGCATTCCGAGCCAGCCGGGATGAATTGGCGCTTTCGGGTGCCGGATGGGGAGGAGATTTGTTTTACTGACTTGCATCTTGGACCTCAGTGCATGATTGCCGGAAAAGATTTCGGGGACTTCATTGTCTGGCGCCGCGACGATGTTCCGGCCTACCAGTTGGCTGTAGTCGTCGATGATGCGGCGATGCGGATCACGGAGGTGGTTCGCGGAGCAGATCTGTTGAAGTCAACGGCGAGGCAAATTCTTTTATTTCGGGCGCTTGGTCTAAATCCGCCGAATTATTATCACTGCGATCTGGTGCGAGATTCTAACGGACTGCGGCTGGCGAAGCGGCATGATTCGTTGAGCATTCGGAAGCTGCGGGAAATGGGATGGACGGCGGAACAGGTGCGGACTGGAAACACACTATCCGTCTGATGTGCGCGGAGCTATGATTAACTGGCGGCTGAAAGCTCAGCGGGGTTTCGCTCTTTATAATGGAATTGAAACCTGGCGCCACACGAGCAAAACCAAACCTCAGCGGCTAAATCCGCGTCGGGTGCCTGTTTTACGGCACGGCTGAAGCTGTGCCCTTCCCAAACCTTCTTCCCACAACATCTAAAACCTTTCTAAGGCTCGGAGGAACCGTGTTCCTGAGGTTCGCATGCCACCGTGTACAATCTGTAGCTTCGCATGAATGATAGATCAAAAGAACAACAACCCTCCCGCAAGCTGACCATCGCAATTGACGGGCCGGCGGGAGCGGGAAAGAGCACGATCGCTTCGCGGCTGGCGCGCAAATTGGGATATGTGAACCTGGAAAGCGGAGCGATGTATCGCGCGCTGGCGCTGAAGGCCATCGACAAAGATGCTTCCTTCGATGACGAAGCTACGCTCGTGAAGCTGGCGCAAAATGCGCGCATTCAGCTTGAGCCTACGATTGGCGGAAATCGTACCCTGCTCGACGGACGCGACGTGTCGGCCCGGATTCGCGAACGCGATGTGTCGGAGGGAGCTTCGCGGGTGTCGATTCATCCTAAGGTGCGGGAGTGGATGGTGGCGCGCCAGCGCGAGTTAGGCGCGGGTGGTGGCGTGGTGATGGAGGGTCGCGACATTGGAACCGAAGTTTTTCCCGACGCGGACTTGAAAATCTTTCTGGATGCCGATCCAGTAGTACGCGAACAGCGACGCATGGCGCAGCAGAAAATCAAAGGTGATGTGTCTGCGAACGTGGCCGCGGAATTGCGCGAGCGCGACCATCGTGATCGCACGCGAGCGGCGTCTCCGCTGGTGGCGGCTAAAGATGCGGTGGTAATTAATTCTTCGGCGTTGAGCGAAGATGAAGTATTGGCCCAGGTGGAAGAACTGGTGCAAAAGAAAATTGGTGCAGAAGAAAAATAGCACAAGAAGAAAACTGAGCTGCTGCGGACTGACGCGGTTCGCCGGTCTCAAGATTTCGCGGCGCCAAGGCCGTTCATTGGTGCAGCCTTAAACTCCGGATACACTCTTTTCATCAGTTTTCGGTCGGTTCGACTTTCTGTTTTGGTTCGGGCAGGGATTTGCCGGACTTCGACTGCTTTGATCCCGGCACTCCGCCCGTGACTCCGCCGGACACTCCTTCTTTTGGTCCGCCGTTCACCGGAGCCCTGCGAATCTCGATTCCGTCATGTTCGTTATTGAGCACGATATGCGACGAGCCATTGCCGACGCTGCCGCTGGCTCTAGATTCGTGCTCGTCGTTGTTTACTTTTACTTCCGCGAAATCCGACTGAATCTCGCCATCGCGCGTGTGCGCATCCAGGCGGAAGCCAGCCTTGTCGGGAAGACTTAACTGAACATCGCCATTGCGGTTGTCGATCTGCACATTGCCCAGCGTGCGCATTCCTACTTCGATCGCGCCATTGTCATCCTGCAACCGGACGTCGCCGGAAACTTGTTCAAGGCGAATGTTCTTCGAGCGTGTCGTTAAGTGCAGAGGCCCCGTGATCTGTTCGGCGTGAAGTTCATCGGAGTCCAGATCAAGCGTGCCTTCGATGTGAGAAAACTCCATATCGGTGCGCGAAGATTTAAAAATCACATTCTTCGCAATTCGCGCCAGCTTGATGCTCTCCTGAAATTCGCCGTCCAGCTGTACTCCGCCTTTCACATCGGCCACGGAAACTTCGTTGACGCGGCCTTCAACGTGCACGTCGCCGGTGATCTGTTCAATTTTTACCGAACCTTTTTCCTGACTGACTTTCACATTCCCATTCACGTCATCGATTGAGGTGTCGGAATGCTGCGCCGAAATATCCACGCCGGCGTCGCGGCCCGAAAGGTTCACGTCCCCGCGGCGCGAAATGATGGATACCTGAACTTTGCGCGGCACCGAAATATCGAGATCGCTCTCGACGGGATGATCTCCAGCAGCCTCCGTTTTGGCGTCAAGCGTAACCAGCCCGCCGATTGCGGTAATGTTAGGCCGTGTTTCGTCGTTATATTTATCGGCGTCGCTTTGATTGTCGGCACCGACCTTCTTGCGTACAACCACAGTGATCTTGTTGTCGTCGGCGGCATGGACGCTCACCGCGCCGTGGTTGTCAATGATCTTGAGGCTGGCTCCGGCGGGAAAATCCTGCTGCAGATTATCGTTAAAGTTGTAGGTTTGGCCAAAGATCTCGCCAAAGTCGTTGTCGTCGAAGTTGAATTGATCGTGCAGGCCAGACCAGTTGACGTGCTCGAGTTGGGTCGCGACGAGGCCCCAGAATATAATGGCCACGACTAGTACCACTCCGCCAACGCCGATCCCGGAAGCGCGATACCCTTCCCGCTGCGCCCTCTGATGCTCCACCAGTTTGATCACACCCCAAAGGATGAGGAGCAGGGGCCAGTAATTCGCGAACAGATGCGCCAACCGTCCCACGGATAACACATGCATCGTGGCCATCAAGCAAATCGTACCCACGATAATCAGGACAACGGGTCCGGCCAGGGAACGGTGGCGCCGTGGTAGCGGAGGAACAACCGGTGGGACACCTGGAGTTGGAACCCCTGGAACGATGACTGGGTTAGACATTTTTCACCTCGCCAGACGAAGGTGGCTCCGCGCTCGGAACGGTGCTCTGCACTGCTGGCGGAGGCGGAGTGTTAGGAGGCAAGCCCGACGATGCCGAGGGCGGCAATGGCCCGATGTGTCCACTGGAAGAGGCGTTGCTCTGCATCAGTTTCACGACGCCAATCACCAGCAGAATGGCGGGCCAGGTTCTGCCGAAACCGATGCGAGAAACGCTGTCGAGCAGAAACAGTATGCCTAACGTGACCAGCATTGCCGGACCCATAAGCTTGCGGGTGCGGCAGTGTTCGCACTGGCAACCGACGCGAACGCCGCCGATCAGTCCCCACTGCTTGGCGAAAAGCCAGACGCCTAGAAAAATCAGAATGAGCGGCCAGAAGCGATCCAGGCCAAATTCGAATAGTCCAGCCGTGTGCAACAGAAAGAGCACGCCGAGACCGATAAGGATCGCGGCGCCAGCCGGCACTTTGGTGCCTTCCAGTTTCTCGCCGGCGCCAAAGCTCTGCGCCAATCCAAATGGATCAGGAGCGGGTTCGCCCATCTGAATCGCTTTCGCGCTGCGTACCGCATCGATGATCTGGTAAACGTAGAAAAATCCCATCGAAATACCAATCAGCGTCTTTAGTTGCCAGGGAAGATCGTCGGAACTGACACCGATGATCATCAGCACCGCAATCACGAGATGCGACAGGCCCTTGGCATATTGGCCGGCATACACGGCTCCCACACCGATGGGAAAAAATGCGGCCAGCATCCCGGCTACAGCCGGGTTGGGACCGGTGGTTGGGCCGGGTTTTACTTTCACACCCAGGCCTTGATCCATGAATTGTTGATATCCGGTCGGTGGCGGCGTTTGCGACGGAACAAATCCCGCAGCGGGAACAGCGCCTTCCATCCGCGCCGCCAGGCATGACTCGCAATAGATCACGCCGCGTACGTCGCGTGTGCACTGGTTACAGAGTGGCTTGCCGCACGTGCGGCAGAAGGCCACGGCAGCGGTATCGCTGTGGTTAGCGCAGTTCATACGAACCTCCTGTCAGTGGTCACCGACACTACAGGCAGATCGCAAAGAGGGAGGGACGGAGATGGAACCACAGGAGCGCTGGCCAGAATCAGTTGGTTATCGGTCTGGCTGTAATTGCGCTCCTGCTTCTGCTCGGGCTGTTGTGTTGTGTCGTTCTTGTCGTCTTTTGGTTTGGCCGGCCGAGATTCCCTCGGACCGGGTTCGGCGGGCGCGACGTTGCGTTTGATCTCGCGCACGCGCGACTCGACTTCGTAAACGATTCGGACATTCTCGTAATAATGCACCACCCGGGCCTGGGTGGCATAGTAGGTATGCCGGATCGCAGACGGCCGCAGGCTGATCTGCCGCAGGTCGGTGGGTTTCACGCCGGCTACGGTCAGGCCCACCGACAGCGCGAAGAATGCCATACCGAACGACATGGCAAAGCGCGGCTGGCGAACCATGGCCCAAATCGGCTCGAACAACGACTCCGATAACACTGCCTGCATATGCTCCCACCACGAAACCCGCGGTTGCGGAGAACGCGCTGTGACTCGCAGGCGCTGGGTGTCAACGCCCGTTGTGGATGCCAGGATATTCGTGACCAGACTGGCTGGAGGCTCCACCTCCGTGAGACCTTTCAGCCAGTTGCGGCCCGCCTCAGCTTCAGCGAGCAGCGGCCCACACACCTTGCAAGCTTGGGCATGGGTCTGGAAGCGCTCGAGTCCGGAACCACTCAGGACGCCATCCATGGCGTCGGAGAGCAGGAGATCGAACTCGTTGCACTGCATTCCGTTACTGGTGTGGTCTGGCATCACATCACCTGCCTATAGGTACGTTGTAACAGGCGCGCAAGTTCCGCGCGGCCGCGGTTTATTCTTGATTTCACGGTGCCCTCCGGTACTTTCAAAACAGTAGCAATTTCACGATAGTCCATATCTTGTAAGTCCCTTAGAATCACTGCCTCCCGAAGCTCCGGGGAAAGTTTGCCCAAGGCCACATGCACCACCTCGCCGACCTCACGGCTACGGGCCCGCGCGTCTGGAGTCGGAGAGTGGTCTGGAATCTGCTCGCTAAGCGGCTGGGCATCCTCTCGCTCGGAGGCGGGGGTATCCATGGAATCGGTCATCCGATCTTGCTTGGTCTTCCGAAAATGGTCGACCAGCAGATTGCGGGTAATGGTCGTAACCCAAGTCACGAATGCTCCCTTGGTGTGGTCGTAACTCGATAGGGTTCGATACATCTTGATGAAAACTTCCTGGCTTAGGTCCTGGGCGTCGTCGGCCGATCCGGCGAAACGATAGCAGATGTTGTAGATACGGCGATGATAGGTCTGCACGATTTCCTCCCAGGCGGCAGCGTCTCCGGCAATACAGCGCCGGACCAGCATCGCGACGACCTGGACGTCTTCCACTTGTACTCCCCGGAAATCTGCTAAACCTTGAGACTGCGGCCTGGGCGCTGCCTCTTCCTCAGACTGCTGGAGACACCTTACAGGCACTCACGCCGCCAAAATGCACTATCCACAAGACAGTACGAGATTGTAGGCATTGAAGTTCGGCTTATGGCAGCCTGAGGATGAAACAGGGCATTGTAGCAGTGGGCGCGGAAGCGATGAGTTTTGGCTAGCGGTTTTGCATGGAGCCAAGGTCTCAACTAGACCTTGGCGGTTCAGAATGCATAACGCAATGACTCGGTGAGGGTGTTGGCATGAAAGTAGCGGGGAGCGGTCGGCCCGACAAATGAGCCCTCGTTGTATTGGTAATAATTCCAGCCATTGTTCCATGCCAGTTTGTGGCCTAGATCGACGCTTAAGCGGACCACGGGCTGTACAAAAGTGTATTCGGCCGTACCGAGAGGCTGCAGAATATTGAACTGCGGCACGCTGCCGGCAACATTCGTGAAACTGCCGCCAATATTTGCTGCAGTTCGCTGATGAAACCTGCTGAGGAGCCTGGCCTGGAGCAAAGGCGACGACGCCGAAAAGAAGTAATACAGAATACGGGGGCTTTGGCCTGTACCGAAAAAGGCTGTTAGCCTTCAGCTCGTTCTTGTGGAAGCTAGCAACTGCGCACTCCACACGAAAAGCTGAAGGCTAACGGATGTTTTTAGAACTCGTAATGCGCTCCAACGGTTATGTTGTTTGCATGGAAGTTCCGAGGAGCGGTGAACCCGTAGGCCGGACCGCTCATCGCAGTATTTGGCAGCGTGCTGCAGGGCACGACCAGAGCCGGGCTAGTCAGCGTCGGGAGCGTGCTAGAGGTATTGCAATACTGTGCTCCCGAAGGACCACCCTCGCCGTAGCCGAAGTAGTTATACTCGCCCTTCCAGATCAGATTCTTTCGCATCGCATAGGAGAGATTCACAAAAGGCGTCTGGTAGGTAGAGACCAGCGATCCGTTCACATCGCGCGGATCGTTGAAAAAGCGGCTGCCGTTGACCAAGTTTAGGCGGTAGCCGATGTTGGCGTGGAACTTGTCGATCGGCGAAAGAGCCAAGGCCACTGACGCGTACTGCGTTGGAGCGTTCATGAAGTCCTTAGCCGGACCAAAATTATAAGGAGCCCCCGATCCCGTGCGGGGAGCCGGAGACGGGCAAGCCGTGCCGGTGAGCGTCGCGGCGCCCGGTATGGTGGTGCTTGCGGCCTGGCCCAGGAAGCAGATGTTGGTCGCCGTGTACACGTCGCTGTAGGCATAGCTGATGTCGAACCCGTAGTGCTCGTTCGGCATCAAGTCGGCGTTCAAACTCACTATGCGGCTATGATCGACGTGCTGGAGCGGGCCATCAACGGACGCTGTGCCTGTATTGTTCGTATTGTTGTGGCGCTCGAGGTCATTGTACGCGCCGGAGAACGTCGCCCAGGTCTTCGGCCGGTAAGTGGTGTGAATTCTGTAATGCTGAAGCTCGCGGGGTGCGACCGGGGTGAGGACATTGTCGGCGTACAGAACCTCGACCGAACCGTTGATGTTCCAGTTGTTCGCCGGCTGCACATTGATGCCGAAGGTACCGCCGTTCTCGTTGATGGTGTAGTTGGAGATACCGGACAGGTATCCCGTGGTGTTCGCGGCACCTTCGCCGATGGTGTGCTGCTGGTAGTGATAGGTGAGCGTGAACGTGGTGCGATCCGTAAGGTCGTACGCCGCTGTGAGGTTGTTCGTGATGAACTTCTGGCCGAAGAAATCAAACTGCGGCGTAGCGACGCTCGGACTGCCTTCAAACGTAGAAGTTGGCTTGTCCGTGGCCGGGTTGATCGGAGTGTTGATCACCGTGGGGGTTAAGGTCGCGCTATTGATGTTCGGGGTTGCGGAAGTCACGGTGGTTAGACTCGTAATGTTGGCAACTCCCGGCTGGTGCACATTCGAGTAGTCGATCTGGTCGGAGATGCTGAGCTTTTTCAGCGCCTGCCAAGTGACGCCGTAGTCGGCGGCGATCGCTTCCCGATTGGCGCGGGCGTTGCCGGCATACGTGATTTCGCGGCTCGTTCCCGCCAGACCCTGGAAGTCGTCGTAGTAGTTCGGCAGGCTCGTGTTCGCGTAGGTGTAGCGAACGTTGCCGTTCATCGTAACGTTCTTGATGCTGGAGCTTTGTAACCGGAAGATTTCCGTCGGGAAGATTTCGCGGGTTGGCTGGGAACGCGAATAGCTGGTAATCACATTACACGCCGGATCGACGATGGGTAGACCGTTCGGAGTCTGCGCCGGGTAAATTGAGGCGGCTCCAACGCCGGCGTTGCAGGTGATGCCGACCGGCTTGTTGATCGGATTGTCGTAGTTCTGGAGCACTGCGACCCTGTTTCCGTCCGCTTCCTGCAGGTTGAAATACTGGGGCGCCATGCTGAAAGAGGAATCGCCCTTGTAGTGAGTGACCTGCTCTTCATAGGTCAACCGGGTCCGCGATACGGGCTTCCACTCGACCGATCCCGTCCAGTCATCAGTGCTGTTGCGCTGATACTCCTGGAGCAGCAGGTCGTAGGAGCCGGCAACCTGATAACCGCTGGGCGACTGGCTCGGACCCTGGAAGACGTTCTGCGAGTAGCCGACGCGGAAGGTCACCTTCGACAGCGGAAGCAGTGTAAGTTTGGTGTCCGTCATGCGGCGCACCGTGTTGAACATAAACGGCGACTGCGTCACCTGCGGCCACGCGTAGGAACCCGTCGGCGCCGCGGCGGGACCGATTGGAATCGACTGGCCGGGCGGAAGGTTCGGATTGCCCAGCAGGTTGTAGTCGAAGTATTGGCGGTCGCGGCGGAACAAGCCGGAGAAGTCGTAGAGCTTGCCCTTGGAAAAGTCCAGCTTGGCAACGTTGTACGGATCGCCGCCGAGCCCGCTGGTAAAGGCTTTCAAGTAATCGACGAGGGTGTTCTTCGTGTGCGGCAGCGCGCGCAGCTCAAAGGTCTCGCCCAATATGCGCGGACCGGACTGCTGGTTGACCAGAGTGTCGTACATGGCACCGCTGCCGTCGATATTGGCCACATGTCCGCCCAGATCGATAGACTCATGAAGCGTGTAGCCGTCCGGAGCGGTCTGGTGAGACACAAATATTGGAATCTGCGCGACGGCAGTGCCCGCCGTCAAGCCCAGAATGGCTGCGGCCATGCCCCCGACAATGCATCGGGCCGCCGCAAGAGAATGCTTTTCACTCAACAGCCGGGAAATCCATCCTGGGTTCATCATATTGAAAGCCTCACTTGAAAAACATTGCTCCTCGAGACCTTGAATCCCTGCGCGCAATCGAAACACGGCCGCGTCTCCGCAATTCTCCAGGCGCGTTGCAATCCATGACTCCTACCTGAGGAACGCCGCATTCATGTTCGAGCCATGAATATAGGTATGGCAGTTCGTACAAGTTATGATTTCCGACGACCCCGCGCCCATTCCGTGAACCGTGTTGGCAGCTACGCCGCTGTGGCACTGGTTGCAGAGCGGGTTGATGGCCGGCATGTTCAGCAGGCGGGCGTTCTGGGAACCGTGCGGAGTGTGGCATCCCAGACACCCCTCGGCCTTGACCGCGACGTGTTCATAGACGAACGGCCCGCGCGTCTCGGTGTGGCACTTGGTGCAGATCGCGTTCTGGTCGGCCGTGGACTTCACGTTGTTGGCTAGGAAGGTGCCGTGCACGTCGTGGCAATCGCTGCACTTGATCAAGCCTTCGTTCACCTTGTGGTGGAACGGCATATTGAACGCCGGCTTAGTGTCGGAGTGGCACTGGAAGCAGAGCGTAGGCTGCGCAGCCTTCAGCAGGTTTTCTTCCTTGCTCTGATGAACGCTGTGGCAGCTGATACAGCTGACCTTCGCCTTGGCGTGGGGCGAGCGGTCAAAGTTCGGGTGCGCTCCCGCGTGACAGGTCAGGCACTTGGCGTCAACCTCTTTGGCCGAGTGCTTCGCGGGATTGAATATCTTGCTCGTGTCGCCGCCGCCGGCCACGTGCTCCGCACCCGGGCCGTGACAGCCCTCGCAACCCTGGAGCGCCGGACCGCCCTTTGTGTTCAGCGTGGTTTTCCAGTGCGGCGTCTTCTCCCAGGCGTTGTAAATCTCTTCATGACAGGTCTTGCAGGTCTCCACTCCCACGTACTGGGAGGCATCGGCCGAAGCCGCTGCAGGAGCGGAGGTCATCGTCGATTGGGGATTTTTGTCGGCCGCCGGCTGAGCAGCCTGTGCTGGAGCGAGAGCCAGCGCGGCGAAAACAAATAAGACAGAGAATGAAAAAAATCGCATTCGAGATTTAGCTGGCATTACTGCGCTCCCTGAATCGCCGCCGAGCGGCAGTGCTCTGGCAAAGCAAATTCGAATAACACCAAAGTGATGGTCGGCTACCTGTTTTCCGAAATCAATGCTCGCCTCATGGAAGCGATGCACTAAAGGACAGAGTCTGCTCGAAATGGGATTCATTGTTCAATACTGATTTAAGGACCCAGTTTGCCCGAAATGGAAAAGCTTCACTGCTCAATATTGATCATACGCACGCCCGGCGCTGTGATTGCAATCACGCCGCCGTGTGCGTCGCTCCCTGCCACACTGTTCTGATTAGGCATGGGATGGGAATGTGGTACGCGACTTCTTCACTTCGACCAGCGTTCCCACCAGAGACAGATACCGGCTCCAGACCCGGGAGAAAACCCGGCCCAGGAAGACTTAGAAGTTGAATTTCGCTGCAAGCTGGATCAGGCGCGGGGAGGCCGCGCCGATGACCTGTCCAAAATGTGGATCGTTATTGACTTCGCCGTCCACGGACCCGGGCCCATAAAACTGGGCGTGATTGAACACGTTGAATGCTTCCAGACGGAATTCAAGCGCTTTCGATTCGGTGACTTTCACCAGCTTGGTGAGGGTCATGTCAAAGTTCTCGATTCCCGGACCATAGAAAAATCGGCGCGGCACATTTCCCAACTCGCCGAGCGTCTCGGTCGTAAATGCGGCCGGTGAATTGTTAAACTCCGGTCGACCATTCCTGGGATTGGTATTGATATCGAGGGGCGCCGCGTGATAGGCCGGTGTATCGAGGAGTGAGTTGTTGATGCCGTTGCCCAACGTTCCCAGCAGCGAATTGTCGGAGTCGTCATACAGGGTCACGGGAAAACCGGTGCTGAAACGAGTGGTGCCCGCAATGCTCCAACCGCTGGTCCAGCGGTCCGAACGCTTCAAAAGCAAATCAAACGGCAATCCGAGGTTATAGCTCGCAACAAAGTTGTGTCTCATATCCCAGGCCGAAATCGCGCGGGTTGCCGCCAGGTTCAGGGGATTCAGCTGTTCGCCTATATTCGAACCTAGGTCAAGCGATTTGCCGTAGGTATAGCCCAGCAAGAAATCCGACCGCTTCCCCACGTAGCGCAGATTTGTTTCCAGAGCGTTATAACTCGAATTCGCAATTGTCTTTTGAGCGGTCACTTCTCCATAACTTGGCCCCAACCCAACTCGCGTTCCGCGATAGACCTGCCCGGCTCTGCTGGTGATGACGGCATCTTCGGCGAAAGGTCCGCAGGTTGGGCTGCCGGGCGCCACCTCACTGGGCTGGCTCAGGCTGAGGCAAAGCGCCTGATCCGCAGGATTACTCGACACCACCCCGAGCAGGTGATGGCCCTCATTCCCCGCGTAGCTCACGGTCAGCAGCGTGTTCGTCGCGATCTGCCGTTCGAACGACAGCATGTAATTTTCCGTGTAGGGAACGGTATTGCGGTAATAAAAGTAAGGGTCGCCGGCAATGCGGGGTACGTTCGCCCAATCGAATGCCGTATCGGGATTCTTCACTGAAACGTTGTGAGGTGGAAAGGCAAAGGGAAACGGATTCGCATTTTGCCCTCCGTCACCTGCATTGACGAAGGGCGTCGCCAATAAAGGCAACTGGGGACTGAGGTAGGTGTAACCGAATGGTGGCACGGCATACATAACCCCAGTTGAAAGCCCTGGAAACGCCGTATAGAAAATTCCATAACTGGCCCGTACGCTGCTCTTCCCACCGTCTCCGAAAAGCGCTCTCAGAACTCCGCGATCAAACTCCGGGGAGTACGCGACTCCCATGCGCGGGGCAAAATTTCTACCCTTCGCGGGCGAAATCGTGCTCGGAATTCCAGGATCGCCGGGTACCACCAGCCCCGGCGGCGCTCCCGGATAGAGCACCGATTGCCTTCCGGGAATGATGGTCTGGATCTGGTTGTACTTCTCCCAGAAAGGCATGATGTAGTCCCAGCGCAGTCCGGCGTTGATGGTCAAATCCCTTCGCGCCCGCCAACTGTCCTGCGCAAACAAGCCTTCATATCGACTGCGCAGATAAAAAGGCTGTCCTGACGATTGCGTGAAATTGCTGGGCACGCCGATCAGGAAATCGGCGAAGGCAGAGCCAGTTTCGGTTCCATCAATGTTGAAGGTGCCGTTAAAGGTAGCGTTCGGATGCTCGTTCACCTGATCGGCATGAAATTGGGTGCCCAACTTTAGAGTGTGCGTTCCCAATACCTTTGCGACCGTGTCGCTCAAATATCCGGTGTTATTGATTTGAGTTTCGTTGGTAATCGGAACTCCCATGACGAACGACGGGAAAACAATATTCTCCACGCCTTCAAATTGCGGCGCTTGAACCGTGAATCCCGGCGTCCCCGAACTGCTCACGAAGCCTTGCGCTGCCAAGCTGATCCCCAAGCCTCCACGAGGCTGTCCAATTACATTCGCGTTGCGCAGATAGCCCACATGAAATTCGTTGACGGTCCCGGTACCGAAAGCTTTGGTATCGCCGATGCTCACCAGTTGCGCCGATCCGTAAGTCAGCGCGTCGAAGCCAGGTATGCTGGCGCCTCCTTGTTGTTGCGGATATGGATTATCAAGTCGGTAATGATCGAAGAAATAATATGCGGTCGTTTGCCCCCAGCGGCTATTAGCATCGATCCTGCCGGCAGTCTTATCATCCCGCACGGTCTGTGCGTAGGCCGAAGTCGAGAATTGATCGGCGCCGTTGTTGGGTGAAGGAATGTATGGCAGCAGATCCACGGCCGGCGACGACCATGCGCTCCGCGGAATCATCGCGTTCGGAAATACACAGGACGAACTGGCTGCACATCCGGGCGTGTAATAAGCTTCTCCGGCCGACACTCCGTAACCCAGTTTCTGAGAAAGCAACTCCGCCAGCGAGGTTCCGCTCACTCGCCCCGTTAATGAACTCGCCAGGTCGGTAAGGTTGCCCGTGCGTTCTGGTTGGGATGGAACTGAAATCAATCCCGTTTCCAGTCCCTGGTCGGTCGCTGTCCCCTGATAATCTGTAAAGAAATAAACTTTCTGATGTTTGAGCGGACCACCCAGCGTGCCGCCGAATTGATTTTGTCGAAACGCAGGCCGGGTAGGGTCAAAGTAACCGCGGGCATCCAGATTCGTATTGCGCAAAAATTCAAATGCGTTGCCGTGGAAGGAATCGCTTCCCGACTTGGTGATCACGGTGACCATGCCGCCGTTATAATTCCCATACTCCGGATCGAAATTACTGGTGAGCACGCGAAACTCTTCAATCGAATCGAGGTTCGCGATAATCGACGTGCCGCCATTCATATGTTCCTGCACATCAATGCCGTCCACCAGAAACCCGTTCGACGATTCTCGCTGCCCCGCAATCGATAGATTCCCTGGATTCAAATCGCCTGACGGCGAAATCGTTCCGGTCACTCCCGCCATAATCACGGAATTGGGTAACAGCGTAGACACTGGAGCGACTCCGGGCTGGATCGGCAGGAGGTCGGTATAACTTCGGCCGTTTAGAGGAAGCGCCGTCATCTGCGTCGCAGTCACAAGTTCACCCAAGTGCGTCGCCGCCGTTTCCACTTGCGCCTCGGTCGCCGTTCCGCCGGCTTCCACGGTTACGCTCTCCGATCGCCGTTCCAGTTCGAGCACGCCGTCGACTCGGAGCGCCGCGTCGGTATCGACTGCCACGTCGGCTTTCATCTGAGTCCTGAACCCAGGTGCGGCAATGGTCAGGCCGTAGTGTCCAACCGGAAGATTGGGGAACGAATAAAAGCCTTGTCCATTCGAAATCGTCTTATATTCCGATCGCAGAGCGGTATTCACCAGCGTAATCGTCGCGCCAGAAACCACCGCACCGGTCGGATCGGTCAACGTTCCCACGATGCTGCCGTTGGCTGCCGCCCAAACCGCGATTGGCCACACCGCCAGCATTAGACATGCCCCAACTCTCAGCAACAGGGTGGACATGACAGTCTTGATGCCCCGCATATTAGCGCTTGCCTTTCCCAGGGGACTGCTTTCGTATAGTTCGCAATCTCATCACCGGTCTAAATGAAATTGAATTTCATTTTCATAATCCCGGCAGAGGTACGCCCGGCGCTGTGATTGCAATCACGCCGCCGTGTGCGTCGCTCCCAGCCACACTGTTCTGATTAGGCATGGAACTGTCCTCATTTCAGTGCAAACGCCTGACTCCGCGTACGTTCACGAGGATCAGAACGAAATCGAGTTTTAGAAACTCTCACAAGCCGGGTGCGCGCATACAAAACGATCCGACATCAAACGAGTGTAAGTGGCAATGTCAGTACGAGGGGTCAATACGAGTCCAAGGGCCAAACTTATGATGCCGATCCAGGAAGAACTGCTCACGGAATTTCACGATTTTGCTTCCACCGCCGCCACCGCAAACTCCGTGATGGAACATATCGCTCAGCGTCTTCACGAGAAAATGGCGCGTTACAACTGGGTCGGTTTTTATCTCGTCGATCCCACCGATTCCGGCGTTTTGCTGGTCGGACCTTACGTCGGCAGCTTTACACCCAACGCTCGCATCCCTCTCAACACTGGACTTTGCGGCGCCGCGGCCAGCACGGGACAGACCGTAGTTGTCGACGATGTCTCCAAAGATCCGCGCTATCTTGCCGGATCACCGCTGGTGAAAAGCGAAATTGTCGTCCCTATCATCGTTAAAAACAAACTCGCGGGCGAGCTCGACATCGAAAGCTATTTTTCTCGGGCATTCGATAAATCGGAGCGGGACTTCATCGAAGCCTGTGCAGATACGGTGGGAAAATACCTGGCAAAGACGTAGTCGCTGGAGAATGGAAGAAATGGAAGACAGATAGAGCCTTCGCCGTTCCCAAGCTCGAACGGCGCTACGCAATCACGGATTGTAGTGTGCCAGCCAGGCGGCAATTTCGCGAAATACGTCCTGCCGCTGCTCCCATAGCGTAGGGAAGTGCGGCGAACCGGGATAGGTGACCATGCGGGTAGTCTTGCCGCGCGCCGCCAGCACTTCAAACAGTTCTCGCCCCTGATACGTGGGGACGCGCTCGTCGGCTGCGCCATGCAGGATGAGCAGCGGTGTGGTCACGCTCTCCGAATGCATGACGGCGGAAAATATCAGAAACGCTTCCGGATCTTTGTCGGGCCAGCGAGCGTCGTAGTCGATCTGCTGAAGATCGCTGGTCCACATGAAGCTGAGCCAGTCGGTAATGCCCGCGCCCTCAATGGCGGCTTTGTAGCGATGCGTCTGAGTCACTGTCCAGGAGGTCATGAAGCCGCCAGCGCTCCAACCGAATATGGTCAGCCGATTGGGATCAGCCCAGCCTTGCGCAATCGCATAGTCGGTCGCGCTATCCACGTCGCGATAAGCGCGATCTCCAAAGTGCTGGTAAATCGCATTCAGGAAGTCCGTCCCGTAACCGGTTGAGCCGCGATATTCCGGCTGCAAAACGATATATCCCATGCCGGCAAATGTTCTGGAGAATATATCGAGCCGCAGCGAGTCGTTCGCTTCCGGCCCTCCGTGAGGTAGCACCATAAATGGGTAACTCCGGCCAGCCTGGTAATCCGCTGGAAACGTAACGATGCCTTCCAGCGCAATGCCTTCCTTGCTGGTCCAGTGAACTGGGCGCACATCGCCCAATGCAACCTTCGCCAGCTGATCGTCGCCTTCTTTGGTAATCCGCTGCAGGGTTTTATCCTGCGCGATGGCCACATTGGAGGCGTGTTGTGGATCGGCAACCGTAAAGGCTTGCACTTCAGGCCCGGAAGCGATCTGCGGCGAGACCGGACCATTACTGATTGTCCCATCGGGCCACTGATATATGGGAACCAACGAATCATTCTGAAAAGCGTCGACTTCAGACCTGACGCCGCGTGCCACGATCGTCCAAGCATTTCCTTTCGCATCTACGGAGAACTGCTGCGCGCTGCCCTCGAGTTTCGGCGTGCGATCGGTCGGAGTTCCACCAGCGGCCGGGACAGTCCAGACATGGTCCGGCGTCAACACCGGTGAGGTTGTGCTCAGGAATGCCAGTTCCTTGTCCCCATTGATCCAGCCGATCCCGCTGGTTGCGTCGTCGAGAGTAGCCACATGCCGCGAACCCGTCGCGCTGCATACGTCGATGAACGAGCGCACATAATGAAATCCTATCTTTCGGGTTTGCGACAAAACCGCGATCGAGGTGCCGTCGTGCGACCAGGCAACCTCCGCAATATCTTTTAATGTCGAACACCACCAAGTCCCGCCAGAACCGTCCACGTTGATGACATAAAGGCTCGTGGGCGGATCTTCGATAACGGTGTGCACTTCGGCCAGCGGATCCGGCAGCCGCGGATCGGCCAGGACCGCGTAATGCGTGCCGTCCGGAGAAATCACCGGAGAATGAATACCCCTGGGCAGTGCTGTAAGTGGAACCGGCGTGGCTGCCGCCGCGGCTGGAGTGTTGGCGGGCGCAAGCGCCATGGTGGCAAGCTGCGGCGTCTTGTTCGCTTCATACACGCCATACAGCGCGTTACCTTCTCGCGTGAATCCCACCGGATGGAATTTGTCGGGAAGATTCAGGTTGCGGGATTCGCCGCCAGCAGTCGAAATCAAGCGCCACTCTGTGTTGTCGGGCCCCTTCGCGCCGCCAAACCTTACGCGGTAGAGAACACTTTTGCCGTCGGGCGAAACTGCAACGGCTGTTGCGCTATGGAGTGACGCGGCATCGTCAAAGTTGAATGAGTGGCGTGGGTTTTGAGTTTGGGCCGCAAGCGAAGTGAGCAACAGAAAAATCGCGGAAAATGCCTTCCGGGACATAAGCTTTCCTCCGAACGAAGGGAAAGCATATCAGCGCCGGAGCCAAGGAAACCACTGGACTCGAGTCGTCGCCAAAGGAACTTTCTCGTTGATACACGCCCGAAGTCTTGTTTCGGAGCGGCCTGCAATCGCGATTATTCGCTGGTGAAGTAATCCACGGTGACGGGATTCTCAAACAGCGAATAGTCGCGTGTCACTACGGTTATGCCGCTCTCAGTCACGAAATAACGCTGGCGGTCGGCCTCGGCATCATAGCCAATCGTCGTGCCTTCGGGAATATGCACATCGCGGTCGAGAATGGCTTTGCGGATGCGGCAACGCCGCCCCACGCTCACGTGCGAGAACAAAATCGAATCGTCCACTTCCGTATAAGAATTCACACGCACATCCGGCGAAAGAATTGAGTTTTTCACCACCCCACCAGAAACGATGCATCCGTTGGAGACGATCGAGTCGAGCGCCGTACCCGTGCGCCCGGATTCCGCAAAAACAAATTTCGCCGGCGGATATTGCCGCTGGTGGGTGCGAATCGGCCACTGCTCGTCGTACAAATTAAAAATAGGCGACACCGAAACGATGTCCATGTTGGCTTCGTAGTAGGCCTCAAGCGTGCCCACATCCCGCCAGTAGAGCGCTTCCTTTTTATTTTCATCGACGAAATCGTAGGCGTAGACGCGGTAATCGTCGACCATCTTGGGCAGAATATCTTTTCCGAAATCGTGGCTCGACTGCGGATTCTCCGCGTCTTTGAGCAGCACCGGAATGAGCACGTCAGCATTAAAGAGATAAATGCCCATCGACCCCGCAACCTTTACCGGATTAATGGGTGAGCGCAGCGCAGTCTCTTTGGGCTTCTCCTCGAAGCCTCTGATGCAGCCATCTTTGTCCACATCCACTACGCCGAAGCGGAAAGTCTCTTCGGGATCGATCTGTATGGTCGCCAGAGTAATATCAGCTGCCGAATCCTGATGCTGCTTCATCATCTTGCCGTAGTCCATCTTGTAGATGTGATCGCCGGAAAGAATCAGCACGTGCTTCGGCTGCTCCGAGCCGATGGAATAAATATTCTGGTAAACCGCGTCGGCCGTGCCCTGGTACCACTGGTCGCTCACCCGCTTCATGGGCGGTAGAACTTCTACGAACTCACCCACCTCGCGCCCCAGAATATTCCAGCCCTCGCGGATGTGGCGGTTGAGCGATAGCGCCTTGTACTGAGTGAGAATGTAAACGCGGCGCAAATCGGAATTCAGGCAATTGGAAAGCGTAACGTCGATGATGCGATAGATGCCGCCGAAGGTAACCGCGGGCTTGGCTCGGTCCCGAGTCAGAGGATAGAGTCGTTCTCCGGCGCCGCCTGCCAAAAGAACCCCGAGAGTATCTTTCATTCCATCCCTCAGATTCCGTTCCGGCGCTCACCCGCCGGAATCTTGCTTTCTGCTCGGCAGATACGAAAAGAAAACAGTAGATGGTAGCACAGCACCGCAGGGTTGCTAACGGTTCCGTTAGAGCCCCCAGTCCGTATAATGCTGCATTTGCGGGACCAGTGCACGCGAATGCCAGGAAACTCGATCTTCGGGTTGAAACGGCCGGGGCCGTCGTTTGCGAGCTCGGAAAATCCCCGGCCCGACAAACTCCTGGGGATGGAACAACCCATAACTCGCCGGGATTTTCTGAATGCCACCTTGCTGGCCTCCGGAACTCTGCTGCTCAATGCCGCGTCGCCAGCGGATCTGCTGGCAACGCGCGCCGGCGCACGTCCAACCAGCGCAAGCCCCGGCAGTGCGCGCTTAAATGAAGACGACTGGACCGGCTACGGAGGCCTTGGCGACTACGCCAACTCCAACGGCAACACGCTCCAGGTGACGGAAGCGGGACACCAGATTCGCGATGCCGTGTTCGAGAGCCTTCCTGCCAGCGTCATCGATACCGGCGAAACCTACGATTGCGTGGTGGTCGGCGGCGGCATCAGCGGACTGGCGGCCGCGCTGATTTTTCAGCGGCAGACGGGTCAGCATAAGACCTGCCTGGTGCTCGACAACCATCCGATTTTCGGTGGCGAAGCCAAGCGCAACGAATTTCTCGTAGACGGTCACCGCTTGACGGCGCATCAGGGCTCGGCGTTCTTTCCTGTTCCCTATCCGCACAGCTTCATCGCGCGGTTCTACGAATCCATCGGACTGAAAACCCCGCGCCTCGAATACCAGAAATGGGGCAGCTCCGCGCCGGAGATGCGGCTCAGCCGCACGCCTTATCTAGGCTCGGCGCCGAGCGCAACCTACTTCGGAGCCAAATTCGGCCAGCCGCGCGGGTTGTGGCTCACGGACCCATGGGGCAGCCAGTCCGGCCAGGCGCCGGTTTCCGCGAAGGCACGCGAAGAGTTGATGAAATATCAGTCCGCTGGCGACTCCGGCGCCCACGCCCCAGAGTATTCCGGCGACGCCATTTCACGGCGCCTCGACACCATCACGCTCGAAGACTACATGATCGAGCGCCATGGAATCAGCCGCGAAACCATCCGCACATTCTTGTCACCCGGCGAAGGTGGAGGCTATGGACTCGGCCCCGACGCGCTCTCAGCCTACACCGCGTACGCGGCCGACATGCTGCATCCGCTCGACATCAGCGACGAGACCGGCACGCAAATGTTTCCCGACGGCAACGGTGGCATCGCGCGTTTGATTACGAAGACGCTGATTCCGGAATCGATCGCGGGCGACGCATCGTTACAAGACGTATGCCGCAATGCCGTAAGCTTTGCCGCGCTTGATCGCGCCGGCGCGGCGGCGCGTGTTCGTCTCGAGTCGACTGCCGTCTGGGTGAAGCATGGCGATGTGAAGCAGGACGGCGATCCCGCAAAATCTGAGTTCGTCACCGTCGCCTACACGCGCGGTGGAAAGACGTATCGCCTTCGAGCGCGCTCGCTGGTAATGGCGGGCGGCAGCTGGACAACTCGCCAGATCGTGCGCGATCTCCCGGCCGACCGGGTCGCGGCTTACAGCCAGTTCTATCGCGCTCCGTGCATGATGGCCAACGTCGCCGTGCGCAACTGGCGCTTCCTCTACAAACTAGGAATCTCCGGCTGCCAATGGTTCGAGGGACTGGGAAGTTACATGCAGGTGCGCAAGTTGGCGCTCTGCGGCGCCGACGCGCCCACCATCGGTCCCGACTCACCGACTGTACTCTCCATCAAAGTTTTATATCCATATCCTGGCCAGCCCACCGAACGACAAGGCAACATGGGACGCGCGGAATTGCTCTCCACTCCGTTCCGCGATTATGAACGGCAGATTCGTCAGCAATTTACCGAGATGTTCGCGCCTTCCGGCTTCGACTCCGCCCGCGACATTGCCGGAATCATTCTCAACCGCTGGGGACACGCCTATCTCAGCCCCGCTCCTGGATTCTTTTTCGGCAAAGACGGCAATCCCGCTCCCGGCGAAGTACTGCGGGCGGCGCCTTTCGGCAGAATCGCATTCGCGAACACAGATTTATCCGGAGTGGCCGACCACCGCTCATCCATTATTGAGGCAGATCGCGCCGTGGGGCAGTTGCTCGATCAGGTCTTGGCGACGTAACTGTTATTTTGCGGAAACTAATCTCGACAGCCTACTTATTCTTGTCTTTATCGGACTTGCCGGTGTCGTGCTTCTCTTCGTCAATCTTGATGCGAAGCGACTTCAGGAATTTCAGGTCCTGGTCGTTGATTTTGAACTCAGGATTCGTGGAAAGAGTAGTCACCAGCGAAGTTTTATCCGACGATTTTTCGCCCTGCTTGCTCACCCCAATGGTAGCTTCGAGCACTAGAAAAATGTCGTAGCCACCTTCCTTGATGCGGGAGACAACTTCAGAGATCTGCTCGGAATCAGACAGAGATTCGTTGATCGCGTCGCCGAGCTCTTTCATCAGTTGCTTGAGTTGTGGATCCACGTTGTCCCCCGCACGAAATCTGGACTAAATCGCCAGCCTGTAAACTTAGATGCCATATTCCGCCCAACGGTTCGTCGTCGGCGTTGCGCCATTGTATCCCCGCAGGCTGTTAAAATCGAGGCCGTGAACAAGGTTTCTACCTTACGAAAGCTCGGTGCAGTCGCCCGCGTCGCCAGTCAGCAGGCCGGACGCAGCCGTACCTTCAGTGCACTGATGACCGGCGCCCGCACCACTGGCCGCTCTTTTGGCCGCGCCGCGCATCAGTTGTGGCTGGAAGTGACCGGAACGATATTCCTCGCTATGGCATTCTTCGGCGCCGCTGCCGGAGTCCGCGAATATATGAAGTACTCTACCGGACACACGACGGCCGGCCGGGTTGCCATTACGGTCTGCTTCACTCTAGCCTTCGCATGGTTCGGCATGAGTTCGTTTTGGAAGGTACGAAGAAAGAGTCAGCGCCCATGACTCTCTGGATGCTTTGCCTTGAACCTTCGGGCGCAAAAGCATAAGCGGACAGCCTATGTCGGAAAAGTTGAAATCCCGCGCCGCAGACATCGAAACTTCCTCCCACATTGCCGTTAACCCGCTGTACACCCCCACCGATCTCAAAGGGTCTGATTACGAAACCGAAGTTGGCTATCCCGGCGAATATCCCTTCACCCGCGGCGTCCAAGCCACGATGTACCGCGGCCGCCTTTGGACCATGCGGCAGTATGCCGGCATGGGCGACGCCGAGGAATCCAACAAGCGTTACAAATATTTGCTGGCGAATGGAACCACGGGACTTTCTGTAGCCTTCGATTTACCCACGCAGATCGGCCTCGACTCCGATCATCGGCTCGCCAGCGGAGAAGTCGGCAAAGTCGGGGTCGCGATCGACTCCATCGAAGACATGCAGCGCCTCTTCGATGGCATCGACCTGACCAAGATCTCTACATCCATGACCATCAATGCCACGGGATCGATCCTGCTCGCTCTCTACGTGGCCGTCGCGCGCCGCCAGGGTGCCGACCTTCGCAAACTTTCGGGCACGGTGCAGAATGATGTGCTCAAGGAATACATCGCGCGCGGAACTTACATTTATCCGCCGCAACAGGCGATGCGCGTCGTAACCGACATGTTCGCCTGGGCCAACGACAACGTGCCCGACTGGAATACGATTTCGATTTCCGGTTACCACATGCGCGAGGCCGGCTCTACCGCGGTGCAGGAAGTCGCATTCACGCTGGGCAACGGTATGGCTTACGTGCAGGCCGCGATCAACGCCGGACTGGATGTCGATCAGTTCGCCCCGCGGCTTTCGTTCTTCTTCAATGCCCACAACAATTTTCTCGAAGAAGTGGCGAAGTTCCGCGCCGCGCGCCGCATGTGGGCCCGCATCATGCGTGAACACTTCAAAGCAAAAAATCCGCGCTCCTGGATGCTCCGCTTCCATACCCAGACCGCCGGCTCCACTCTGACTGCACAGCAACCGGAAAACAATATCGTCCGCACTGCAATTCAGGCCCTGGCGGCCGTCCTCGGCGGAACGCAGTCCCTGCACACCAATTCTTACGATGAGGCTCTCGCCCTGCCCACCGAGCGGGCAGCCCGCATCGCGCTGCGCACCCAACAGGTCATCGCTTACGAATCGGGCGCGCCCCAGACCATCGATCCGCTCGCGGGCTCGTATTACGTGGAATCACTCACCAACGAAATCGAGAAGCGCGCAGCTGAGTATCTCGGCAAGATCGAAGTCCTCGGCGGAATGTTGAAAGCCATCGAGCGCGGCTTCGTGCAACAGGAAATTCAAAACGCAGCCTACGAATACCAGCAGGCGGTCGATGACCAGCGCGCCATCGTTGTAGGAGTCAACCGCTTCGAAGTCGAAGAAGAAAAACCCATCCCCACTCAGCGCATCGATCCCGCGCTCGAACCGAAGCAAGTAAAACGCGTGCGTGCCCTGCGCGCCAAGCGGGACGCCGGTCCGTGGAAGTCTGCGCTGGCAGGTGTGGAGGATGCGGCGCGCTCCGGTGCCAACCTCATGCCGCGCATCCTGACCGCAGTCGAGGCCTGCGCGACGGTCGGCGAAATTTCCGACGCCATGCGGCGCGTTTTCGGAGAGTACAAAGAAGCAGTGGTGATTTAGAGGATCTGCAACCAGGCTGTTGACACAGAGCGTGGCGCGGGCGCCCCGCCCGCGAAACTTTACGCCGGTTGCGCCTGCATGTCAGCGACAACGCCGTCCAGATGTGCCAGCGTCTCTTCCACCGTCAGCGAATACATCTCGCGCCCCAGGCCTTCCCCCGCCTGGAGCGCGCTCTTCAAATAATGCCCGGCAATTTCCACCGCCAGCGAATCCGTTATGGCCTTCCCGGTCCGCTTTTTATATTCCACCCACGCCGGATGCGGCAGGGCGACCCACACGGTTCGTCCATCCACCAGAAATTTAATATCGACGGCATCGGCGTGGCGCGTGGCAATGGCAACAATGATCGCCTGATACAGGCAGTGCACCTGCTTCTTCGTCCAGCGATCGGTAGCGTGAAAGTCTCGGTACATGCCCAAAACTATAACGGAGTGGGATGGAACCGGCAAACGTCTCAAGGGCGGCGTCGGACTTCGGACGTCGGCCCGCGACGCCATTGGTGAGGTTTGATGTCGCTGACGTCCGAAGTCTGAGGTCTGGAGTCTGAGGTCCATCAGAGTCTGCTGTAACATAAATATGTGCCAACCCGGGCCCCGAACAAAACCAAACTCACCATCCTTCGCGCTGACCAGCTGAGCCGGCTGCCCTGGCTCGTCCACGGCTTCTCCACCCGACTCGGGGGCTTTCCCCGCCAGTACGGCAGCCAAGATCTCAATCTCGGCTTCACGAGTGAGGATTCCCGCGCCGCAGTCGAGCGAAACCGCGCCGCTTTTCTGCGGGAACTGAGAGCAGAAATTTCGACTCGGCGCGCATCGCGCAAACTCGTAACCGGCCGGCTGATCACGCTTCGCCAAATTCACTCCGACATCATTCGCCACGTAGACGCGATGCCACAAGATCAGCTCTCCGGCGACGGTCTGATCACCGCCACTCCCGGCTTGCTCCTGGGAATTCAAACCGCCGATTGTCTTCCCGTCATTCTTGTCGACACTAAGCGTCACGCCGTTGGAATCTTTCACGCCGGCTGGCGCGGAACTGTGCAGCGCATCATTGAGAAAGGCGTCGGCGAAATGCATCGCTGCTTTGGCACGCGCCCTCGCGACCTCAAAGCCGCAATCGGCCCCGGCATTCAAGACTGCTGCTATGAGGTCGGAGAAGAAGTGCGGCTTAAGTTTGAATCGCAATTTCCCTACGCCGCGAAACTGTTCCGGGAGGTCAAAGAGAGCGACCCGATCCGGGACAAATATCCCCTTCTATTTCTCAGCGCTCGTGCTCCCGGCCACAGCGATCTGCCGAAAAAGATTTTTCTAGATCTGGTGGAAGCCAACCGCCAGCAACTCCTGGCCGCGGGCGTGCCGGCGAACAGCATCGAAGCGTCTCCGCACTGCACTCATTGCCGAACGGACCTGCTCTTTTCCTACCGCGCAGAAAAAGGCAGAACGGGACGGATGATGGGCGTGACCGGAATTCGGGAGTAACAAGAGGGTGGGGCCGGCCCAACATTGGTGCGGCGGTTTGATACTAGGCCCCCCGCATTACGGGAATCTCCTTTTTCTCTGATCGTCCGGTCAAGTAGAGTGAATGTGCGCGGAAGGGATTTTGCGCCTCAAGAGGAAAAATTTATGAAACGGTTTCATGGTTGGATCGGATTGTTCTGTTGTCTTTTGGCCTTAACCGTGTTTGCTCTGGCGCAGACAAGAAAAGCCGGTCTCTGGGAGTTGACGACCACGACAACGTGGCAACAGTCTCCTGCGGGCAATGCCGCCCCCAGTGCGGCGCACACATCTCAGTTCTGCGTTACGCAGCAATATTTTGACAAGTACAGTGCCATCCTTCCGCCGATCCCCGGCTGTCGCGTCACCAGTCTCGTCAAGAAAACCAACGGCATGAGCGGAGAGATGATGTGCACCGGAACGATGAACGGAAAGATAACCATGGAGTCTTCTTCGAGCGACGGCGAACACGCCACCGGCAAGGTCCACTTCGCAGGATCAATGCAGGTTGGTCCGAACAGCAAGCCGGTGGAATGGACGAGCACGTCCTCGGGAATCTATAAGGGCGCAGATTGCGGCTCCGTGAAACCTTTGCCCATGCGCGATGAGTGAACTCAGGCCTCTGCGAACTCCTCGCGTTATCTTGTCGCTGAAGCGGGCGCTTCAGCGTCGAGGACTTTCCGTTTGAAACCAAAATTGGCGGCGTCTCTGCTCGCACTGGCAGTAGTTTCTTTCGGAGTTACCGCACCATCCCAGGTGTCGAGTGCCCACGTGTCGAGCGCTCAAATCGACGCCATCTTTGCCGCGCTGAAATCGAACACCCCCCCCGGTGCCGCAGTTCTTGTCATGCACAACGGCAGGCCCGTCTTTCGCCGCGGATACGGCGTCACCGATCTGCGCACTCTGCGTCCTATCGATGAGCACACGAATTTCCGTCTCGCATCCTTCACCAAGCAGTTCACCGCAGCAGCCATCATGCTGTTAGCACGCGATGGCAAGTTGCGCTATGACGACCATCTCACGGAATTCTTTCCTGAATTTCCGGCCTACGGAAAATCCATCACCGTCCGCAATCTGCTCAACCACACTTCGGGCCTGCGCGATTACGAGGAACTGCTGATGAAGCAGTATCCTGATAATCCTCCCGAAAAGGTTCCGCAAATTCACGATTCTGGCGTTTTGCAACTGCTGGAGCAGCAGATCAGCGGAATGTTTGCCGCGGGATCGCAATGGGAATACAGCAACTCAGGCTACGCCGTTCTGGCCATGATCGTGGAGAAAGTTTCGGGCACGAGCTTTGGCGATTTTCTGCACGAAAGAATCTTCACTCCTCTGAAAATGAAGAACACCCTGGCTTACGAGAACGGAAAAAACAAAGTACCGCACCGCGCCTACGGCTACAGCAGGAACAATGAAAACAATAAAGACGATTGGCAGGAAACCGATCAGAGCCCTACCTCAGCCGTATTGGGCGATGGTGGGATTTATTCCTCGCTGGATGACCTGGCGAAATGGGATCGCGCTTTGCGTGAGCACACGCTGCTGAGCGCAGAAGAGATGCGTCCAGCTCTCACTCCCGTGCAACCCACCGGCGGACCCTCGAAGTTCGCCGACCGCCCCGTTGTTAGCTATGGCTTTGGCTGGTTTCTCGATCCCTACAAGGGACACCATCGCATGTTCCACGATGGCAGCACGATCGGCTTCCGGACCACGATTCAGCGCTTCCCCGACGATCAATTAACGGTCATCGTCCTGGCGAACCGGGTCGATGTAGATCCCGAGGCTCTCGCTCTGAAAGTCGCCGACTTATACCTGGGAACGATGCAGTAAAAACTTTATGTGGGGACAGCCGCCCTCGGCTGTCCGCCGCGCGCAGCGTAGCAGCGTCCGTTCGAAAGGGTCCAAAAAAGTTTCGCGCAAAAGAAAAAAGACGTTGCCAGCAACGCCTCTACAACAGTTTGAACTTCGCAAGCCTACGCTGTGGGAGGCACTGTCGTCGCTGGCGGGGCAGGAGCCGGCGGCGCGGCCGCGGCTTCATTCACCAAATCTTTCAGCTCTTTACTTGGCTTAAAGAATGGAATTTTCTTCGCCGGAACTTCCACGCGCTCGCCAGTTTTGGGATTCCGGCCGACGCGCGGTTTGCGCTGACGCGTCCGGAAGCTCCCAAAGCCGCGGATTTCGATCTTGTCTCCGGCGCGCAACGAGCGCACCACGCTGTCGAAGATCGTCTCCACAATCACTTCGCTGTCCTTGCGCGTAAGTTCCGCTAGACGCGAGACTTCATCGATCAGATCGGCTTTGGTCATAATGCCCCTCTCGTTCCTGGTTCCTGACGGCCGGCTTCGTGGCGGACCGAGTCCCGCCAGCCCACGATCCATAACCTTCTCAAATTTCAGGGGGTTAATGCAAGTTACGGCACGTATACGCTCTTGCACAGGCTGACACCATGCGGCTGGCCTTACTTCCACAAATAGTAGAATCCCACCTGCTGCTCCAGCATCTTCTCGCGGCCGGGCAGGAACTGAGAGACGTCTCCGAGAAGAAGATCCATCAGCGTCTTGCGATCTTTTTCTGGATGGACCAGCGTGGGCTCGCCGCGGATGCCCACCGACTTCGCCGTATCCGCCACCGCAGTCTCGAAATCTCCGACGCCGTCGATTAATTTCATCGACATAGCCTGCTCGCCGGTCCAAACCTTGCCGTTGGCGATTGACTTCACATCGTCGTACTTCAATCCGCGGCCGTCGCTCACCGCCTTTACGAATTGCCCAAACATGTTATCGATCAGCGATTGCATGTAGGCCTGCTCAGCCGGAGTAAGATCGCGGGCCGGGTTCCCGGTATCTTTGAATTCGCCGGTCTTGAGTACGACGTCTTTAAGCTTGGCCCACTTGAGCAGATCGCCGTAATTCACCCACTGCGCAATCACGCCAATGGAACCCACGATGCTGCCTGAGTCGGCGTAAATCTTGTCCGACGCCGACGCCACATAGTACGCGCCGCTGGCTCCAACCGTCTCAATAGAAACCACCACGCGCTTCTTCTTTTCACTGCGAATGCGCTTGACCTCGCGATAAATCTCCTCAGAAGCCGCCACGCCACCGCCAGGAGAATTCACGTGCAGAATAATGGCCTTGATCGAAGAGTCTTCGCCGAACTTCTTCAGCTCGCTGACCACCGGTTGCGGAGAGAGAATGACTCCATCCAGATCGACCACGCCGATGCGGTCACCAAACGAGGTGATGCTGCTGGCTTCGGTTCCACCCGCATGCAGCGTGAGGTAGACGAGCGTGAATACAGCCAGCACGAAGAGAAAAAAAGCTCCTCCGCCAATCAAAACCCACAGTAGAGTGCGCGAGCGTCCTTCAGCCATGGAGAAAGTTTAGCACTTACCGGGATTGGGCAATGGCCAAAGGGCACGCCGACGCGCAGCGGGCGCCCCATCAGGTAGTTAGCTTAAGCCTTCGATTCGTATCAGGGCATCGCTTCAGCGGTACCGAAAATGCTACACAAAGAAATGTCGGCTTCAGCCGCTGCAGTACCGCAGCCGCAAAAACAATTTTCGCAAGAACTGCTAAAGAGTGACCACTTTCAGCGCGGCGCGATGCACACTTACCTCAATCGGGGTGCGGCACACATATTCTCCATCCGCATAAACATCGACGAGATGTTCGGTTTCGACCCGCACCCATGTCGCCTGGAAGTAGGAGACTTCGCGAATCTTCAGATGTTTGCCGCTATAGACGCTAGGAAACAGACGCAAAAGCCGGAAGGGCGCGACCGCGCCTACGACGCATACATCGAGCAAGCCGTCGTCAATCTGAGCCAAAGGTGCAATCTGCATTCCGCCGCCATATAGAGGAGTATTGGCGAAGGCCGCCAGCAGGGCAGGCTGATGGCTGCGGGTGCTCCAGTCTGAATTTTGATCGCGGGAAACCAGTGGAGTTTCGTTCCGATTTTCGACCGTCAGAATTTTCATCGCCACTGGAGCAAATGAGAAAATCGCTGGAGCCAGACTAAGTAAGTATCCCCCGTGCCCGCGCAACCAGCGTGGTAGCCGATTGGCGCGCCGCGCAACGTCGGCGTCGAGCCCAACTCCCGCCACCGAACAGAAATAGCGGTCATGTGGCGCGGGCCCCCCGCCCGCGTTTTCCATGGCAGAAATGACTCCCAGGTCAATGCTGCGTAGGTTGCCTGCCCCCGCGCAAAACTTCCTCCAGGCCACCAGAGAATCGCGCACGCGCCGCAATCCCAGCGCCCGGGCAAAATCATTCCCACTGCCCGCAGGCACGAGCAGCACTGGCAATCCGAGTCTGACCAATTGACCAAGATGACGATGAATGGTCCCGTCGCCGCCAAAGAGCAAAATGACATCAGCCTGATCGGCGGAAGAGGGCGTGCCCATGCGCCATTCGACGCCGGGGTCAGACTGAAAAGGCTTGAGATCCTTCGGAGAACATCCCAGCCCGAAAATGGCAGCCGCCCGCATGTGCGGGGGAGAGCGTAGCAGAAAAGGTTTCTGTGGGGACAGCCGCCCCCGGCTGTCCGCGGAGCGAAGCTCCGCGCTTCTGACTTTAGGTTTTGATTTTACTTCCGTCGCTCCCATAGCTGGAGCTGGACAGAATTTGTTCCGACTTGGGAATCACTTGCTGGACAGAAAAGAAAGGCGAGCTTCGCGCGCCCGGACAGCCGAGAGTGGCTGTCCCCACATGAGCAGCGGCGCTCACCAGTTGACTATTGCGATTTTCATCTGTTTGCCAACCCTTAAGAGCAACCTCATCGGGGGCGGCGCAGTCTGCGACAAGTACGGCTCCTTTAGCACATGATCGTCGACTCTCACCGAGCCTTGCTTCAGCTTTCTGCCCGCGTCTGTTGTGGAGGTCGCTAGACCGCACCTAACCAAAAGCCGATCTGCTCTCGCTGTTGCCGTGCCGCTGCCATCAGTAAGCACATAGCCTCCGATCTCAGAAAGGCCGATCAACACCTCGTCCACATCGGCCGGAACTTCGTGCTTCTGAAACTGCTTTGCCCAATCCTCCGCCGCCTTTGCCGCTGCCTCCGCCGAATGGAAATCCGTCACTATTCTCCGCGCTAATTCTTTTTTCGCCGCCATCGGGTGAATCTCTCGCTTCATCTTGTCGATTTCCGCAACCTGCACGTCCGTCAGCAATTCGTAATACCGCCACATCATCTCGTCGGAGATGCTCATGATTTTTCCGTACATCTCCAGCGGCGGTTCATGAATGCCGATTGCATTGCCCAGCGATTTCGACATTTTCTGCACGCCGTCGAGGCCTTCGAGAATCGGTGTGGTCAGCACCACCTGCGACTCCTGCCCGTAGGCGCGCTGCAGTTCGCGGCCCACCAGCAAATTAAACTTCTGGTCAGTACCGCCAAGTTCCACGTCGGCTTCGAGTGCGACCGAGTCGTAGCCTTGCACCAGCGGATAAAGCAATTCGTGCATAGCAATTGGCTTTTCCGCCTGGAAGCGCTTGTGGAAGTCCTCTCGCTCCAGTATCTGCGAAACCGTGTATTTCGCCATGAGCCGCACGAAATCGTCGGCGGTGAACTGCGCGAACCAGCGGCGGTTAAAATCGATGACGGTCTTTTGTGGATCGAGAATCTTGAAAACCTGTGCCTTATAGGTCTCCGCGTTCTGCTCAACCTGTTCGCGAGTGAGCGGCGGCCGGGTCGCGGAACGTCCCGTAGGGTCGCCGATCATCCCCGTGAAATCGCCAATCAAAAAAATCACGGTGTGCCCGAGATCCTGAAAATGTTTCAGCTTGCGCAACACAACCGTGTGCCCCAGGTGCAGATCGGGAGCGGTCGGGTCCATACCCAGTTTCACCCGCAGCGGTTTTCCCGAGGCACGCGACTTCTCCAGCTTGGCGCGTAGTTCGGACTCGCGAATGATCTCCGCCGAGCCCTTCTTGAGATAGTTAAGCTGTTCGTCGACAGGTGCAAAGGTTGACATGAGAAAAGACATTATAAAGAATGTCGAAGTTCAGAAGTCAGAATGCGGAAGTAAATCAGAATGAAGAAGAAACAGTAAAATTGATGGTCGTTGTCAGCCTAAGTTGATGCCTATGAATACCGTGACGTTCCTCGTGCGCAAAGCAAACGTAGACGACATCCCGCGACTGCGCCCGCTGATTGAGGCGTCGGTGCGTGGACTGCAAGTGGGAGATTATTCTTTATCCCAGATCGAAGCTGCGCTCAAAACTGTCTACGGCGTCGATAGCCAGTTGATTGCCGACGGGAGCTATTTCGTTGTAGAAGACTCCTCGCGAAAAGGCCGCCTCTTCGTCGGCTGTGGTGGTTGGAGCAAGCGCAAAACGTTGTATGGTGGCGATCAGTATTCAGGACGCGAAGATTCGCTACTCGATCCGGCGCGCGATGCCGCAAAAATTCGAGCCTTCTTCGTACACCCAAACTATGCGCGGCGCGGCATTGGAGGGATGATCCTGAAACAGTGTGAGGACGCGGCAACGGCCGCCGGCTTTACTCGACTGGAAATGGGAGCGACATTAAGTGGCGTCGCATTCTACCGAGCGAAAGGATACGTGGCCGTCGAGAACCAGGCAGTTTCACTGGAAAATGGCGAACTCTTGCCGATCGTCAGAATGACAAAAGGCACGAAGTAAAGTTGACTTCATTTTTCGTCCAACATTCAGGACCCCTCATTCATGATTTCTCATCAACGATGAGCCGGCGCCCGATGATCCTGAATTTTCCGGCCAACACGACGTTGATCGCTTCCGTGTAGGCAAGGTGCTCCTGCTCCAGAATGCGCGTCGCCAGCTTGTGTTCGTCGTCGCTGTCGAGCACGGCGACAGTTTTTTGCACAATGATCGGGCCATGGTCGAGTTCCTCGTCCACAAAATGCACAGTGCAGCCGGAGACTTTTACTCCGTAGGCAAAGGCCTGCTCCTGCGCTTCAAGGCCGGGAAATGCGGGCAATAGCGAGGGATGGATATTAAGAATGCGGCGCGGAAATTGTTGCACGAACCAAGGCGATAGCAACCGCATATATCCGGCCAGGCAGACCAGATCGACATCATTCTTTTTTAAAGCGGAGACGACTTCGCGGTCATGCTCCTCGCGCGACTTGCCCTTAGAAGGAATGGCTAGCGCATTCAACCCACGCTGACGAGCAGTTGCGATCCCCGGCGCGTCGGCTTTGTTGGTTATCACTGCCGAGATCCGGGCATCAGGAATGCGGCCGGCGTCAATGCTATCAGCAATAGCAATGAAGTTCGAGCCACGCCCGGAAAGAAGTATGCCAAGGGAATGAGGCATTGCTGATTGCCGAGTATTGAGTGCTGAGTGTTGAGTGTTGATTGTTGATTG
>Ga0182024_10003100_pt1 | contig 40190 bp, 33 predicted proteins | sample P32metaG_FD_120480 | JGI IMG/M metagenome (GOLD analysis project Ga0182024, IMG submission 120480) | Permafrost microbial communities from Stordalen Mire, Sweden - P3-2 metaG (Illumina Assembly) | ecosystem: Environmental > Terrestrial > Soil > Wetlands > Permafrost | place: Sweden: Stordalen...
ACTACGCGCGACCTCACGGTCGCGCCTCAATGCACAACTTTACTACGCGCGACCTCACGGTCGCGCCTCAATGCACAGCTTTACTACGCGCGACCTTACGGTCGCGCCTCAATGCACAACTTTTACCACGCGCGACCTCACGGTCGCGCCTCAATGCACAGCTTAGGTGCGCATGCGCGCCAGGAAGTATAACCCCGCGAGCGAAAACACCACATCCGGCGACCACGCCGCGACTTGCGGCGGCAATTGATCCAGGTTGCCCACCTGTTCGAAGAGCTGGCCCACCGAAAAATACGCGATTGCGATTCCCAGGCTCAAGCCGACTCCCGCCATCGCGCCGCGATTGCCGGTGAGAAACGCGAAGGGGATGGATACCATCGCCATGATCAGCGCAAACAGCGGCACCGAGAATTTCTTCTGCAACTGGACTTGCAGCGGAATGGTGTCGAAGCCGCTGCGCTGGAGCTCGACGATATATTTCTGGAGCTCCTGAAAATTCATCTGGCGCGATTGCTTCACTTCATGCACGAAATACTCGGGAGTTTCCTCGAGCTCGGAGAAGGTGCGCGTACCGTCCATAAAATAGTCGGAGCGGGTGACGTTCACTCCCACCATTTCCCAGCTCCGGCCCTTCTCGAATACCCAGGCGTTCAGCGGAGCTTCCCAACGGGCGCGCTGGGCGGAGATGTGGCGTTTCAAATGGAAGGTTGCGGGATCGATCTCATACACATTCACCCCCAGCATGGCGGTCGCTCTGGGATCGAAATATTTGTAGAAGTAAACGCGCTCATGCTCGCGCACGTAAACCCATTTTCGATCCGGACGAAGGTAGGTGGCGGGAGCCTTGCCCTTGATTTCGTTGCGCAGCGCATCCTGGCGGCGATCCCATTCGGGCACCAGGGTGTGATCGAACAGGAACAGGCCGCCGCTGAGCAACAATCCCGCCACCAACACAGGGACACTCAACCGGTACAAGCTGATGCCGCAGGCCTTGAACGCGGTCACTTCGTTGTGTTTGGTGAGCACGCCGAAGCACACCAGCACAGAGGCGAGCACCGCCAGCGGCGTCATTTCGTAGATCAGCCGCGGCGTCAGGAACACGTGATAACTGAGCACGTGCGACATGGGCGGATGATTCTTGAAGATGTCGCTCAGCAAACTGAAAAACGTGAACACGTGGAAAATGGCCACGAAGGTCATCAGCAGCAGAAAGAAATAGAACAGAAAACTGCTCAATACGTAGGTGTCCACCAATTCGGGCAGGAGGGGAAATCGCGATACCCATACGCGCGGGCCGAAACGGTTGATGGCGCGCGTGCCGCGTTCCTTGGTCTTGCGCCGGAACGACCGGAAGAAGACGATCAGCGAGCCCATGATGTCACGATCGCCGGCGGCTTCGAGACGAGTGATCATCACCAGCGCGAAGATCGCCAGCACGATGTTGGGCAGCCACACGGCGATCTCCGGACGCAGCGTGCCTTGCCGCGCCAGGCTGATGCAACTGATGAGACCCGTGTAATACACCAGCGCTATGGCCACGGTCAGGACCACCGCACCGGATTTCCCCGCGCGGCGCGAGGTGATCCCCAGGGGCACGGCCGCGAGCGACATCAGGATACAGGCGAGAGGGAGGGCCAGGCGTTTGTGCAGCTCAATGCGCTCTTCGAGCACGCGCGCGCGATCGATGGTGGGATCGTGCCGGCGATAGGTATGGCGATACAGCGGCACCGTATCCATTTCGCTGGACGGATGCGCGTGCTCCTCCTTGGTCTGCGCTTCGAGCGACTGAACGCTGTCGGGCGCCTGGGAGATCTGATACTTGTCCTCCTTGTCAGGTTCATAGGTGGTGCCGTTGCGCAGATACAGCAGCACACGATTGTGCACCAGTTCCAAGTCGGCTACGGCCAGCGCGTCGGAGGCGAGCACGATACGGGGGTTATCGCCACGATCGGCCGAGCCCGGCTTGCGCTCCTCCGGCGGGGTCACGTCGGCCATGAAGATGTGGCGCCATCGGCCGGTGGTCGCGCTGATGTCGGTGACGTAGAGGACGGTATTGGGAAACTGTTCTTCGAACATGCGCGGCTGAACGTCGGCGGTAAGCTGGCGCGCCAGCACGATGTTTTCGACGCGGACCAATTCGCGCTGCGCCCAGGGAGTGAGCCATAGCGTGGCGGAAGCCGCGACCGCCATTCCAAGGAATCCGAACGCGAGGATAGCCGGCACCACGCGGCGGCCGGGAACACCGGCCGCTCGCATGGCGGTGATTTCGCCGTCGCTCGACATGCGGCTGAGCGTGAGCAGCGTGCCGATCAGCACGCTCAAAGGAATGGTCCAGGGAAGGGCTTGCGGAAGAACCAGAGCGAAGAGATAGGCGACTGTCGACGGCGAGCCGGAGTTGCGCACCAGGAATCCGAACAGGGGGCGGGATTCTTCGAGGAAGATGACAAAGGTGAAGAGGACGGCGCCGATCATGGCGGCGGTGAGGATCTCGCGAAAGATGGTGCGGCTTAGCAAGCGCATGAGCTTATGAAAGGCGATGGGGAAGCCGGCTTCCCGGCAAGATTGCCGGCCTCACATCGTAGGATGGCAGGCGACAAAATCGCCTGCCCCACCCGGCGCTGGTAGTGCTTTCAATGTTTTTAGCCCGTTCTCACGTATCGATCGAAACTATGCGTATCAGCGTGCTCCTATGAATTGCGGATGTAGGCTTCTCTGTGGTTACCAGTTCGTCGCATCCGCTGAGCGCCGCAACTGTAATGTGAATGGCATCGTAGGATTGCAGACCTGCGCGGCAAGCTTCCTCGAAAGCAGCGTCGAGGTGGATTACGTCGAATGTGAGCCACTGCGAGACCTTAGAAAAAAACATCACGTAGAACCTAATCTCGGCCTCACGCCCGAAGTAGGTCGGCTTCGGAAGAACTTCCATTTTCACGTAGTCGCTCGACACAAACTCACGGGCATTGCCATCCCTCAGCACGGCAAGCGCGCGTTCGGAAAGTTTGCCGTTGCCGCGTGCAGCAGCAATCAGCAGCCCCGAATCTACGTACGTCCGTATCAAGAATCGAAGTTGCTCCTGTTGGCCTTACGCTCGCTGATCTCGGCTCGCACCTCATCGTCGCTGAGCATGGGAAGCCCTGACGCTATGATCTCATCTCTGATCCGAGAATAATCATCTTCGGCGGCGGCATCGGACGCTGGATAGACAAAAGTGGCCTCGATGAAGGGTGGGGCTACATTTGCCTCCTGAACGGGCGGGGAAATGGTTCCAACTACCGCGATGCTAGCGACAAGGACAGTTCGCCTCAGAGCACTCAGCGGCAAAGAGGAGATCCCCCCTATTTCTGTCTGTGACTGCTGGAACTCGGGGCGGCACAAATCCGAGCTAAACACTTCCATGTTGTAGTTGCTCATGTCCGACCTCCTTATTAAATTTCTCTTTGAAATAGTGTTTTCTGCGAATCCACTTAAATCCTTCGTGCTTCGTGATGGCGGCGCTCTCGATAGGGCCACCGACAATCGGAGCCCCAGGACTGAACCTGGAATACATGATTGCCGTTTGAACTAACCACTCGGCTAAGTCGATTGTGTCTTGAATTGGCATAGGAGCGAAGACCACCGGAGCCGTCAGATTAGTTCCTAAGAACTCCATCAACTGAGCCATATCTTGTGTCGAGGGCCTGGGTTTCGTTACGATCTGCAAAAGCCGAGGGAGCCCAGGGCTAAAACCCATAAGCAATCTCGAAAGCGATTCCGTAGCACCGGCCCAACTGATACCCACGGGATTGGCAAGGCGCATATTCTGCGGAGGCGAACAAACCCCATTTTGGATTCCGACCGTCCATACTTCTCCTAATCTCATCTCTCCAGGAGTCTTTTCGGCAGAGTATCCGGCTACCATGATGCCCAGCGTCGGCTTTGGATCGTGCGAGCTAAGTCGCTGGATCTGTTGAGCTAGAAAATCAGAAAGCAACTGACTGACGCTCTCTATCGTGTATGATTTTCGATCAAACGAAGTTTCCCGTCCGGTCATTAGTTGTTCGCGAAAATCCTTTAAGAGCGTTGAGATCGAAGCATTACCGATGCTTCCTGATCCATGCGCAACGCAACCGATTGGTTCGCCCTTGAAGAGGTTTGCTATTTTATTGGCGTTGTTGTAGACGTTCACGGCCAACTGGGCCGGTCCCGCCACGCCAGGAGGCATTCCCGGGAGTCCAGACGCGAGCGTCGAAGCGCTATCCGCTGCCAGAACCACACCATCGTGAACACTGATCGCTACCGCGATACTCATCCGTTATCCTTTGCTCTTTCCTCGGCGCTCACGCCTGAGGTTGATCAAACCTCCACTCCGGCTGATCCTTGCCGATCAGTTCGTCGAACGTTATGCTTGCCCACAATACCAGAAACGGCCAGACTAAATCGTTCCGCGTCCGTCATCTCGCGATTGTTGTAGCGAAAGGCCTGCTCATCGGCGTAAGCCTGAGGGTGGAACGGTTCGACCGAAACGTAAGTGCCTTTGAGCGCGCGCTTCATGAGGCTCTAAAAATTCTCCATGCCGTTCGTAGGACGGCAGGCATAATTGCCTGCCCCACATTAATTCGAAATGGTGGGCGGCGGAACCACCGGCGGCTTGGACAACTGTTCCTGCGGCAACTCGAATTCAATCTCATCGAATAGCAATCCCGGTGCCACAACGGACACGGGCGCGATAAATCCGCCGGCTCCGATCAAGGCGAGCGGAGCGGCGTTGTTCACGTACTCAAACAACGCGGTTTCCTGGGAAGCGCCCAGCACGTCACGCAGAGTGCGCGTAGAAACTCCGCGGAAGCGCAAGCCGCGAACCAGCTCTTCGCGCCCGTCGGGATACACGCGATACACCAGCAGCGGCGGACTCAGCGGACGCGCGCTGCCACCCTGCGGACCGCCCGACATCAACGTCCGCAATTCTCCTACTCCCGCCGAGAAGGGAAAATCCAGCTTCCGCACCAGCATCCCGTACGGCTTGCCGCGTTCTTTGCACATGTCGATCAGCTTCTTCTTGAGATCCGACATGGGCGCCGTCTGGCTGGTCTTGACGAACAGATTACTGATCGCGGCGCTGCGCGCGCCATAATTGCCGGCCAGCCGCGCGTGTCCGTTGGACGACGCGAATCCCTTAATAGGCTGTCGCGTGGTGAGGAAGTTTTTCAGAATCCCCTTTTCGACCAAGGAAACCGGCTTGCCCGGCACGCCTTCCAGATCGAACTCATAGTAACCGTTCAGCGGTTTTCCGTTCCACATCTTTTGCGTCGGATCGTCGGTGATATCGAACCATTCCGGCAGAATCCGGGACCCAATCTTGGACTCAAACTCGCTGGGCGTATAATTCACAGCGCGGCCGGGCTCGGCCAGCGGCTTACGCGGCGTCATTACGTTCGATCCCAACAGTTGCGCCAGAAGTTGCGCCGCGGCCTGCGGTTCGAACAGCGCCGGTCCCGAAAAACTCTCGGCCGCCGGGGCTTTGACCAGCGCCCGGACATTTTCGGCCACCGCCGTGGCCCTGGCTTGCAGTTCGGTTTCCGGGGGCAGCTTGTCGAGCTCGAGCGCGGTGAATACGGCGGCATCACGCACCATCATTCCGTCCTTCGCCTGCCCCTCTCCCCGCACGTCCATAAACGTGACGCTGTCGGGATACCGCAGCGTGGTCCCTTCCGAATTCATGATGTAGGTGGCGCCGTCGATGATTTCGAAATTCACTCCGGAGGACAGCACTTCGGGATAGGCATTGAAGACGCCCGACAATTTCACGATGCGCGAGGTCCACGCGGCCTCGTCGATTTTCTTGTGCGCGAGCTTCTGAATGCTTTTCACGGGCTCGGCTTGCGAGTAATCCGGAATCTTTTCGGCCGGGGCGTTGGCGCTGTTCAGCGCGGCCCGTTTGCGCGCCATGGATTCGAGCGCGGTCTTGTACAGCCGATCGGTGGACAACCAGAGGCTCTCGCGCAGCGTGGTGTAGTTGTCGTCGAGCGGCCAGGAGCCGTCGAGTCGCGAGCCGGTGTAAGCCCCGCTGTAAAGATGTCCGGTGTTGTCGAAATCGTAACTGCCGACGCGCACCTCGATGATCGGCGAGCGCTGCCGCGCGCGAGTCGCCGTGATCACCGCGCCCATGGACGCCGTGACATGGAATGTGTCACCGTCGCTCAACTGATAGCTGAAAAAGTAGGGCACGTCATCGCCGCCGCCGACGACACGAAGCTGGCGCGAGCGGTCCATTTCATCGCGCATGGCTTTGAGGATGGCGTCGTCGTCGCCGGAGGTTTGGGGGATGGCCAGGGCTGCGGAAAGAGCGAGCGCGGCGGCGACTATAAGGGGCCGCCGAATGAGCCCGGCCAGGGGGCCGGGCTGCGGACCCGGGGGTCCGCCCCACATCGCGAAGAGTCGTAAGACAAGCCCGGCCAGGGGGCCGGGCTGCGGACCCGGGGGTCCGCCCCACTTGGCAGCGCATGGCGCTGCCCCACGTCTGAAACGCGTCATTGTTGCCCCTCGCCGGTGGGACGGCTCAAGTACGGCGGCCGGTCCTGCGAACGCTCCTTGCGCTGGATCTCGATTTCGGAAACCAGCAGCGCGGGCGATACGGCGGACACCGGCACATCCCCGGATTCGGCGCCGCAGATGCCGTTGAATATTTCCATGCGATCCGAGGTCGCCATGATTTTCGCGAAACTCGCGAGCGGCGTGCCCACGATGTCGACGCCCCGAATCAGCTCATCCGGGCGCCCGTCGGCGAACACGCGATAGACCACCAGCGGAATCACCGTGAAGGCCTGCAATCCGCGCCGTTGGGTGGTGGTGTAGCCGCCGGTCACCTGATCGAAGAACAGACCGTAGGGTTTGCCCTGCCGCTTGATTTCGGCGATCAACATCTGACGCAGCTCGGCGTCGCTCACTTTTTTCGAGGATTCGACGAACAGGTTGGACTGGCGCGACACCACTTCATTGCCCGGCGATCGGCGGCCGTGGCCGTTGGATTGGGGAAATCCGTCGATGGGAGAGCGCGACATCAGGAACGTTTTCAGAATGCCGTTCTGCACCACAGTGACCGGCCGCGCCTTCACGCCCTCGTCATCATAAGCATAGGTTCCGTTCAGCGAAACGCCCTGAAAATCCGCGCGCGTCGGATCGAAAATCACGGACAGAAATTCGGGCAGGACCGGTTTGCCCACGCTCTTGGTGAAGGTCTGGCCTTCGTTCTCGTCCTTCTGGCGATGGCCCTCCACGCGATGCCCGAAAATCTCATGAAAGAAAACGCCCGCGGCGCGGCCTGAAAGAATCGCGGGACCGACGAACGGATCGGCGGGCGGCGCGTGCAACAGGCTGGAAAGGTTCGCGCCCGCTTTCTCCACTGCCGCCAGAATCTCCGCGTCTTTGGGGAGCTTGGATGGATCGTTGGCCTCGAAGGTCTCCATGGTGGACAGATCCATTCCGTCCGAGGCCTTGCCGCGGGCGGTGATGAACAAGCGCGCAAACAGGCGCCCATGTTCCAGGCGGGTCCCCTCGGTGGTCACCTCCGTGGTGGAGACCCGTTCCGATTCGACCGACACGCTGGAGTTGAGCGCGCCGGGATACTTGGTGAATTCGACCGAAAGTTTTCGCAGACGTTTAGCCCATTCGGCGCTATCGAATTTGTATTTGGGCGTGACGGAGAAGGAGACCCGGGGCTCCTCCTTCGAAAAGTCGGCGGAGGTATCGCTGGCGGCGGCGCGCAGCTTTTCATCAGTCTTGATGCGGATCAGACGGTTGGAAACCGCGCGATACACGCTGTCGGTGGCGAGCCACAGAAACTGGCGGATGGAAGCCGGATTATCGTCGAGAGCGATGGAGGAGCCGGAGGTGAATCGGGGCCGGTCGTTCCCCACTTTGCGGTAATTGTCGAACTCCGGACTGCCGGCGCGGATGCTGACGTCGAGCCGGCGATGATGGATGTGATTCTGCATGTCGAGCGAACCCTCGCTCGCCACCAGGATGTCGGCCTCGTCATCGTTGACCGAATAATCCATGAAATACGGGGGAGGTTCGCCTTTTTGCTTCAGGATGGTGAAGTTGCGGTCGAGCTCATCGGAGAGGATTTTGACCAGCGGCGACTGCGCCCAGGCAGTGGCGCAGGCGAAAGCAAGGATACAGATTGTACGCACGTGCTATCAGGATACCTCGCCCCGGAGGCGCATGCGCTTCGGATTGGTGAAAAAGGTGACAGGCCGCGGTGGCCGGTACTGGGTCTTTTTGGGGGAATCGGCGTGTTGCAAGCGAGTCGCGTCGACGATTGGCCCTTGCCGTGCTAACTTGAAATCGCGTGACCCGGCTTTCGACTGCCTTCCTGATTTCTCTGCTGCTGTTCAACTTCCTGGTGATACCTGAGGCGGCCATTGCGCAGCCGCCTGTTTCCAAGATCCACGTGGACATCCTGGAAGGCGACGGGCAGATCATCAACATTAAGGCTCGGATCAACCCGGCGCCGGTGGTTCAAGTGGTGGACGATCAGAACCAGCCGGTGCAAGGCGCGCTGGTGGTGTTCTTCCTGCCATCGCAAGGACCCGGCGGGACTTTTCCCGATGGCTCCCGGAACCTGACCGTTTCGACCGACCGCAACGGGCGGGCGGCCGCCGCCGGAATCGTTCCCAACAACCAGACCGGCCAATTCTCGATCCGCGCCAGCGCATCGTATCAAGGGCAGACAGCCAGCGCGGACATCACGCAAGTCAACGTGTCCGGCGTTTCGGCATCGGGGACAGGCGGCGGAGGGTTGTCGGCCAAGGCCTGGATTCTGATCGGCGTGGTGGCGGGCGCGGCGGTGGGCGGCATCATCGCGGCTCGGAGCAGCGGATCGAGTTCGTCGATGGCGGGCAGCACTGGAATCGTGATCACGGCCGGCACGCCGACCGTCGGAGCAAAGCCGTGATGAAGCGGGCGGGGTTGTTCCTTATATGTTCCGGATTGTGGGGGCAGATCGGCGCGCCGACGCTCGGGTTCGTTCCGGAAGGCTTCGGCATTCGGACGATGCAGGGGATTCCGGCGGCGGGCGCGATCGGGGCGGTCCTCGAGACGGGCCGCAGTCTGGCACTGATTACGGTTTCGCCTCGGCAGAATTACGTGCTGGCGGTGGATGCCGAAACGGGCGAGGTGGTGTTGGTCACGCCTTCCGGGGCGGCCAGCGTTGTTCCGGGCGCGGGGGCGAATCCGGATAGCATTGCGGTGAGTCCCAGCGGATCGTCGGCGGTGCTGTGGTTCGATACGACGAATCGCGCGCAGATTGTTACTGGGCTGCCGGGGTCGCCGTTGATTCGAGAGATCGATACGGGCGGCATCAATGCTTGGCCGGTCGCGGTGAGCGATGACGGCAAATGGCTAGCGGCAGGCGTTCTTCGCGGGGCTGACGCCTACCTGTTTGCGAGCGACGGTTCTGTGACCACAATGCCGGTCGGTGAGCGTGTGCTCGGGCTTGCGTTTTTCTACAATCGCGACGCACTGGCGATCGCGACTTCCAGCCAGATTCTCACGGCCGATCCGGTTTCGGCAGGGCCGCCGGTGCAGGTCGCTACCGCGAATCCCGATTCTGACGGAGGCAGTTTCGCCGTTGCCGATATCGCGGTTTCATCGGACAATCAGCGGATTGTGTTCGCCGGGGAAAGCCTGATTACTACCATCGACCTCGCGACGGGCGGCGCATCCAGGCTCGATTGCGGCTGCCGGGTCGAAGGGCTGTTCGGACTGGGTGGGTCCATTTTTCGGATCACGGGTGGTGATTTTCCGCTGAGTAGCTCCGCCGGCTTCGAAACCGCGTCCGCCAACAGCATTCCGGGCGTGGCTTTAACCAACACCTTGGGCGGTCCACTGAGCAATGAGAGCGTGAAGCTGTTCGACGCCGTGAATAATCGGATTCTTGCGGTCCCGATGGCGCCGTCGGCGGCGGGGCCACCGCGAGTTTCACCATCACCGCGGCGCGTCGTACCGGACGCCGCTCCTCCCGCGCTGCCCGCCGTCACCATCGGAGGGTTGCCCGCCAGTTCCGGTCCCGCGCAGCAACCGGGGATGACTATTTCGATCGCGAGCGCTTATCCTGTGGTCATCACCGGCACGGCGACGCTCACGTTCGCGTCGTCGGTGGGCGGCGACGATCAGACCATTCAATTCGGAAGCGGCGGACGCACGGTCAGCTTCGCGATCCCGGCCAACACCACGCAAGCCAATTTCTCTGGAGCGTCGAGCGTTCCGGTTTTGACCGGCACGGTCGCGGGCACCATCACCATCACGCTGGATCTGATGGCGTCCGGTACCGACGTCACGCCGACACCGGCGCCGGCGGCGACCATCGCGCTGATCACTACTCCGGCCTTCATTCAGACCGTAAAGTTTGGGACGAGCACCACCGGTGCGTTCACCGTGGTGGTGACTGGATTCTCCACCACGCGCGATATGACGACGGGGGTATTTCACTTCGCACCTTCGAGCAACGCCACGCTCGCCACCACGGATGTGACCGTGTCGCTGGGACAGGCGTTTTCCCTGTGGTACTCGAACACGGCGTCGAACGCGACCGGCAGCGAATTCCAGCTAACTGTTCCGTTCACCACTACGAACGGGCCCTCGGCCGATGTGATCGCGGTGACCGTGACGCTTACGAATTCGAAGGGCGCATCGAGTGCGGTGGTCGTAAGCCAGTAATTGCGGTGGGTCAGCCAGATTCGCGTTGTTTGCGTCCGTTCCGGACTGGCTGCCGTCGGTTCTTAGCCGACGCGCCCGGCTGCAGCCAGAATTGGCTGCCCCACAAAACTACTCCGGCCTTTCAAAGAAACTCAGCGCATTGTCGCCATGCTTCACCACTCGAACGCGGCGCAGTTGGCCATAGCTCTCGGCGAGTTCTGTCCGCGAGGCATGTTGGGCGATCACCAGCGGCATCGCCTGTTCGGGAGACCGCTCTCCCAGGATCGAGAGCGAGCGCTCGTATTCCTGCGCCAAGCTATACGGCGGATCGAGAAAGACAATCGCCGCGTTTATTTCCACGGTCTTGTTGATTTGGGCGAGCACCACTGACGCCCGGCCTTGCCTGACTTGCGCGCGGGCGTTGAGATCCAGCGACCGCAGATTTTCGCGGAGCACGTTCACCGCGGCCTTGCTGTGCTCGATGAAAATTGCGCGCGCGGCTCCGCGGCTCAGCGCCTCAATCCCCACCGCGCCCGTGCCCGCGTACACATCCGCGAACACCGCGCCCTTGATCCGGTCCACGGGACCGTTTGCGAGGATGTTGAACAGCGCCTCGCGCAATCGGTCCGGGGTGGGGCGCACGTCCAGGCCCGGCACCGATTTCAACACGCGGCTTCGAAACTCTCCGCCGATCACTCGCATTTGTGATGCAGCCTCCGGAACGCACTCCCTAACGGTCGTGCCTCAAGCCCTGCCCGTCAGGGCGGGGATCGCCAGATCAGGTACAGATAGATCCCCGCCCTGACGGGCGGGGCTTGAGGCGCGACGCCATAGGTCTCTAGCCCACCTTCACCAGCCCGTACCTCCTCTGCCAGTGGTCCCTGATGAACGCGACCGCCCTCCTCAACTCCTCTTCACTCGGGGGATTCGCCACAAACGCCGCCGCTTCATTTCGCGCGATTTCCAGCACGTCCGCATCGCGCAAAATGTTGCCGATCTGCAACGCAGGAACGCCCGATTGCTTCGTCCCGAAGAATTCTCCCGGCCCGCGCAGCTTCATATCCATCTCGGCGATGTAGAATCCATCGCTCGATTCCACCAGCGTGCGGATCCGTTCGCGGCCGGTGTCGTTCAACTTGCCGGTCACCAGGACGCAATAGCTCTGGTCCCCGCCGCGCCCCACGCGCCCGCGAAGCTGGTGCATCTGAGCCAGGCCGAACCGCTCGGCCTGCTCGATCACCATCATGGTCGCGTTGGGTACGTCCACGCCCACCTCGATCACCGTGGTCGCCACCAGGATCTTGGTCTCGCCTCGCTGGAATCTCTCCATAGCGGATTCCTTCTCTTCCGCCGGCAGCTTTCCGTGCAGCAAACCGACCTTCGTTTCCGGAAACACGATGCGCGACAAATGTTCGTGCATCTTCTGGGCTGCCTTCATCGCCTGCGTTTCCGATTCTTCGATCACCGGATACACCACGTAGGCCTGCCGCCCCAGGTCGATTTGCTTTTTCAGGAAGCTATACACCCTTTCGATATGATCTTCGGTGACGTGGCGCGTGACGATGGGCTTGCGCCCCGGCGGCATTTCGTCGATCACGCTGATGTCCAGGTCGCCATAAACGGTGAGCGCCAGCGTGCGCGGAATGGGAGTCGCCGTCATCACCAGCACGTCGGGATGCGTGCCTTTTTCCATCAGCTTCTGGCGCTGTTCCACGCCGAAGCGATGCTGCTCGTCGACGATCGCCAGTCCCAGCTTCTTGAATTCGACATCGGCTTCGAGCAGCGCGTGGGTGCCGACGATGACCTGCACCAATCCAGCCGAGAGTAGTTTCTTCAACTGCACTTTGTCGCGTGCTGTCGCCGACCCAGTGAGCAGAATCGTGACGTAATTCAGCTTCTGGAACAGTTTTTTGAAGTAGAAATAATGCTGCGTCGCCAGGATTTCGGTGGGCGCGAGCACGGCCACCTGATATCCGTTCTCGATCGCGATGATGGCCGCCTCGACAGCCACCAGCGTTTTCCCGCTACCCACGTCGCCCTGGAGCAAACGGTACATCGGGTGCGGCCCGGCCATATCTTTCGCTATTTCCCCGAGGACTCGCTTTTGCGCGCCGGTCGGCTTGAACGGCAGCATTTCTTTGATGCGTTCGCGCACGCGATCCGTCAGGCCAAACGCGATTCCGGGGAATAACCTGGCTTTCGCCCGCTTCAATTCCAACCCGCATTCCAGCCAGAAAAATTCCTCAAAGATCAGCCTGAACTGCGCGGGCGAGCGGAATGCGTTCAACAATCGCAGATCGGAATCGGGCGGCGGAAAATGCAGCGCGCGAATCGCGCTCCAACGGTCGGGCAATTTCATGCGGTCCAGAATGTGGCGCGGCAGCGCGTCTTCCATCCCGGAAATATTCTCCAGAGCCCGATGGATCAGGACGCGAAAAAGCCGGGTCGTGATCTTCGCCGCCGCTTCGTAGATGGGGACCACGCGGCCCGTATGCAGGGAGGCTTCCTGGGAAACCTCGCCGTCGTCTTCTCCCGCGAGAATCTCGTACTCGGGATGCATCATTGCCAGTTCGCCCGAATACGAATCGAACTCGATCTTTCCGTACAGCGCGACCTTCATGCCCGGCGTGAATACGTCCATCAGGTAGCCGCCGTGAAACCACTTGCCCGCGAGCACCGCGCGCGATGAATCGGTGAAGGTCGCCTGAAACAATCCCAGATTGCGCCGCCGGAAGCCGGACATCTTGGTGGACCTGACTTCCGCGAGCACCGTCGCCATTTCGCCGGGCGCAAGCTGCTTGATGGTTTTCACGTTGCTGCGATCTTCGTAGCGAAAGGGAGCGTAGTGCAACAGGTCCTCAACGGTGATCAAGCCCTTGGCTTCGAGCATCGCGGCGCGCCCGGGACCGACGCCTTTCACATACGTGAGGGGAGTGGTGAGATCCAACGCCCAGTGTAATCCGTGGGGCAGGGCTGTGCCCTGCCGGTCGTGGTGAAAATGGCAGCGCATGGCGCTGCCCCACGCGATTGCTAAACTAATGACTCATGCCGCAACTTCTGGAAGGCAAGACTGCGCTCATTTTAGGGATCGCAAACAAATGGAGCATCGCCTATGCCATCGCCCAGGCGTTCCGCCGCGAAGGCGCCAAGCTGGTGCTCACCTATCAAGGCGATCGACTGAAGCAGACCGTGGAAGACCTCGGCAAGGAATTGGGCGCATCGCGCGTCTTCGATTGCGACGTAACCAAGGACGAGGATCTCGCGCGGCTCACCGATACGCTGCGGGCGGACGGAAAGCTCGACGCGGTGGTGCACAGCATCGCTTTCGCCAATCGAGAGGATCTGGATCGGCCGTTCGTCGAGACCTCACGGGCCGGATTCGCACTAGCGCAGGAAGTCAGCGCGTATTCGATGGTCGCGGTGGCGCGCGCGACCGCGCCGTTGATGACCGAAGGCGGCTCCATGATCACGCTGACCTATCTCGGCTCGACGCGCGTGCTGACCAATTACAACGTGATGGGCGTGGCGAAGGCGTCGCTTGAAGCCGCTGTGCGATACCTTGCCAGCGAGCTGGGCGCGCAGCGCATCCGCGTGAATGCGATTTCGGCGGGTCCGGTGAAGACCGCGTCGGCTCGCGGTGTGAAGGACTTTTCGAAGATGTATCAGGCGGTCGCCGAGCGCGCGCCGTTCAAGCGCGCGACCGACCCCGCCGAAGTCGCCGATACCGCGGTATTTCTCGCGAGCGACCTGGGCCGCGGCGTCACCGGCGACGTGCTGTTCGTCGACGCCGGGTATCACATCATGGGGTTATAAAGAATCCTCGCCAGTAAGGGCGGGCAGGGACCGCGTCCAAAAATCACGGGCGCAAACTATTTTTCAAACATTAATAACCTTTAATTCAAGACTCTCGTCATTACAGGCATGGAATCAGACAACGAATTCCGCGCCGCCGAGCGGGAGCACCGCAGTCTGCTGTCTTCGGTTGAAAAGAAAGCTCTCCTTTGGCTCGCGCCGCGTTTGCCAAAGTGGGTCAATTCCGATCATCTGACCATCCTTGGGTTCGTTTCGTTAATTGGCGTGGGGGCCAGCTATTGGTACGCGCGGCTCTCTCAGGCCGGGCTGCTGTGGGTGATTGTTTTCTTTATTTTGAACTGGTTCGGCGACAGCCTGGACGGCACGCTGGCGCGCGTTCGAAAGCGCCAGCGGCCGCGCTACGGATTCTACGTGGATCATGTGCTGGACGCCTGCGGCAGCGTATTCGTGTTCGGTGGACTGGCGCTTTCCGGTTATATGAGCGAGCGAATTGCCGTCGGATTGTTAGTGGCTTATTTTTTATTAAGCATAGAAGTGTATCTGGCGACATACACTGTGGGAAAATTTCACTTGTCTTTTGCCATGTTTAGCCCCACTGAGCTGCGCCTGCTGCTGATCGCCGGGAACCTTGCGCTCCTGGTGCATCCCTACGCGATCATCGCGGGCAAACCATATCTCTTGTTCGACGTCGGCGGAGCCATCGGCATCGTCGGGATCGGCGTCGCGACGCTGTGGTCCATCGCCCGGCACACCTGCTATCTGTATCGCGCCGAAAGGTTGTCGTGATGTCGAATTCCGCGTTGCCGATATTCCATCGCTGGGTGAAGTTCAGCGTGGTGGGCAGCGCGGGGCTGGCGGTTCAACTCGCGGTGTTGTGGGCTAGCACGCGATGGACCGGAATTTCTACGGCGGTCGCGACCGCGATCGCGGTGGAGGCGGCGCTGCTGCACAATTTTGTGTGGCACGAAGTGTGGACGTGGCGAGGAGTTTCCGCGTCACACGGATCAACCGGATCTGGTCGATGGACTCGGCTCTGGCGCTTCCACGCGGCGACCGGGTCGATTTCGATCGTCTCCAACGTTGTCTTCACCATGGCATTCAAGAATTCGCTGGCGATTCCGCTGCTGGCGGCGAATGTGATGGCGGTGGGCGTCACCGCGATTTTTAATTTCGCGGTCGCGGAGATGTGGGTGTTTCAAGCGCGCAAAGGCCTGCGCGTTTGATAACCGCTCCCTTTGGTCGCGGCTCGTAAGGCGGAACGCGCTCCATTCTGTCGCGCCTCTTAAGTTTGTTACCATAGTCTAACTACTGGAGCTACCGAAAATGCGCACCGAGATTCCTCCGGGCACGCTGTACATGCTGATCCTGAGAACGCTTGCGCGAAGCGGGCCGATGCACGGGTACGGAATCGCCGAGCACATCCAGCAGATTTCGGAAGACATTCTGCAAGTGGAAGAAGGATCACTATACCCGGCGCTTCAGCGCATGCTGGTGAAGGGTTGGGTGACGGCGGAATGGGGCCAATCCGATAACAATCGGCGGGCGCGATTTTACAGTCTTACCGCAGCCGGGCGAAAGCAGCTCGCCGCTGAGATTTCGGAGTTCGAAAAAGTCACGCGAGCGATCACTCGCGTCATCCAGCCTGCGTAAAGGCCCTGAGGCAACCGGTGTAGAAGCTATGAGGCAACTGGCATAAGTCATGATTGAGCTCTGGCGCAGAATCAAGTTTCTGTTTCACACGCGAGAATTCGAGAGCGATCTCGACGAGGAGATCCAATTTCATCTCGAAATGAAGGCCCGGAAGACCGGCGATCGCGATCAAGCTCGAAGACAATTTGGAAACGTCGGCATCTTAAAGGAGGTCAGTCGCGAAATGTGGGGATGGAGCTCGCTCGAACGTCTGTTTCAAGATTTGCGTTACGCCCTGCGGCAGTTGGCGCGCAACCCGGGATTCGCTTCCGTGGCGATTCTTTCGCTGGCGCTGGGGATCGGGGCAAACACCGCGATCTTCTCCATAATCGACCACGTGATGCTGCGGCTGCTTCCGGTGTCGCATCCGGAGGAGTGGATGACGCTGGGACGCAACGGCCGCAGTTACAGTTATCCGATGTTTGAAAAGATCCGCGACCGCAATCAGGTGTTCTCTGCCGTCATGGGCACGCACCTGATGCCGGAGATGGAAGTCACCATCGACGGATCGACGAGTCACGTGATGGGCGAGCTGGTAACGGGAAATTATTTTCCCGAACTCGGCGTCGGCGCGGCGATGGGGCGAGTGATTGTGCCTGAAGACGATCGCGCCGCGGAGTCCGGGCCCGTGGCTGTGATCAGCCACGCCTATTGGATGCGCGTGTTCGCGGGATCGGCAAATGCCCTGGGCAGGAAGATTCGAGTCCGCAGTGCCATGACCAACGGAAGCACAGGCGGGTTGGACGTGTACGATGCCGGCCATCTTGCTTTCGCGAACGGGGCGGAGCTGACGATTGTGGGCGTCGCTCCCGCCGGATTCTTCGGCGACACGGCCGCTCTGGTGGCGGACATCTGGATCCCGATCACGATGCAGCCTGCCGTGATGCCGGGGCGTCCGTTTCTCAAGCAGCCCGGCGCGCGCTGGATACGCATGATCGCGCGGCGGAAGCCCGGAATAGGCGAGCCACAGGCTCGCGCTTCGCTGCTGGTAACGTGGCGGCAAATCATGACCGATGAGGCGGGCAGCAAGATCACGGAAGAGGAAAAGCGCGAGATCGCGCAATTCTCGCCCGACATCGAATCGGGCGAGAAGGGCTTCGGCGGTGTGAGACGCGCTTTATCGCAGCCGTTGCTGGTGTTAATGGGGGTGGTCGGGCTGGTGCTGCTGATTGCGTGCCTGAATGTCGCGAATCTGCTGCTGGCACGAGCCACGGCGCGGCGCAAGGAAATCACTGTGAGGTTATCGATGGGCGCGAGCCGCGTGCGCCTGATCCGGCAACTGCTGACCGAGAGCCTGGTACTCGCGCTCGCCGGGGGAGTGGCGGGCGTGGTTTGCGCGCCGGCCGCATCCAGGCTACTCATCACGATGCTTTCCAATCTCGAACTATCCATCGACGTTCCATTCGAGACAGATTGGCGAACGCTGGGCTTCACGTCGGCGATTGCGGTCCTCACTGGCTTGCTGTTCGGACTGGCTCCGGCGATCCGCGCGACGCGGGTTTCGCTGGCCGAGGCGTTGAAGGACGCTTCGCGCGGCGCGACCGGTTCGCGGAGGGTGGGCGCGGCGAAGTCTCTGGTTGCGGTACAGGCGGCGGTGTCGATGGTGTTGCTGGTCGGCTCGGGATTGTTTTTGCGCACGCTCGCCAACTTGAAATCGGAAGACGTCGGCTTCAATCCGGATGGTTTGGTGATGCTGCGGGTGGACCCGGTGAGCGCGGGTTATCGCGGGGATGAAGTCGGCCGCTCGATGCAGAGTTTGTTGGAACACGTTCGGGCGCTGCCCGGCGTCCGTCTCGCGACGTTTTCCGAGAACGGATTGTTCTCGGGCTCGGAGTCCGGCGATCGTATCGACGACATCGAGGGCTACACGGCGCATTCAGACGAGGAACGCGTATGCGCCTTCGATCAAGCCGGTCCGCAGTATTTCACCAACGTTGGGATTCCGATCCTGCTCGGGCGCGACCTCAATGAACGCGATCAGCCGGGGGCGCCGCGTGTCGCCGTGATCAACGATGCGATGGCGAAGTTCTACTTCAAGGGAACCAGTCCGATCGGCAAGCACTTTACGGCGAGCAAGGTGAGGCTCGAAATCGTGGGTGTAGTTCGCGACATTCACGATCACGATCACCGCGAGGCGCCGCCGCGGCGATTTTACGTTTCTTACTTCCAGCCGATCGACGGCATCACGACGGCGAATTTCGAGATTCGCACCGCCGGCAATCCTGGCACGGTGATGTCGATGCTGCGCAATGAGGTGACGTCGTTCAATCGCAATTTGCCGATCCTGAGCATCAAGGAAGAGCGCGAGCTGATGGATAGCGATCTGGTGTACGAGAGCCTGCTCGCCAAACTTTCGGCTGTGTTTGCGGCTTTGGCGATCGTGCTGGCGACGATCGGGCTTTACGGCGTCATGTCGTACGCGGTGTCGCGGCGGACCAATGAAATCGGAATCCGAATGGCGCTGGGCGCGGCTGCGTCGAACGTACGGGGAATGGTGCTGCGAGAAAGCATGCTGCTCATCGGGGCCGGGTTAATTGTTGGAATCGCCGCGGCCTTGTGTCTGACTCGGCTGATCAAGAGTTTCCTGTTCGGATTGACAGCGATGGATCCGATTGCATTCGGCGTTGCGGCGGTGTTGCTGTTAGCGGTCGGGGCGCTGGCGGGATACTTGCCCGCGCGGCGGGCGTCGAAGATCGATCCGATGATCGCTTTGAGATACGAGTAAGACGTGGCGCGGGCTGTCAAGCCTGCTGAGCCGAGATTCATCTCGGCTTTGTGAACGAAAATCTGTTGCTTTGACGAATGAGGATCGCAGAAGAGTCGAGACGAATCTCGACTCAGCAGGCTTGACAGCTCGCGCCACATGTCGTTTAACTCGTGTGATCCACGACGATCTTCCAACCCTTCGGCGTTCTCTTGAACAACAACGTGTACACGCCCTGCGTGTCACCTCCGCCCTCCGCGTCGCGCTTCAATTGAAACCGGCCGATCACATACGCGTTGTTCGGATCGATCGAGTGGACCTCGATATCGGAAAACGTCAGTGTCCCCATCGAGGCCCGCGTGGGATAGTGGCTCTGATAGCGCACGCGCACCTTTTCGAGTCCGCGTGTGATCTGGTCGCTGACGAACACGGCTTCGGGCGCGTAGCCGGCAAGGAAGCCTTCGGTGTCGCCGCGGTTCCAATCGAACGCCTGGCGCGCCAGCACGGCGCGGATGGCGGCTTCCGTGGTGGGGACGGCTTTCGGCGCGGCAGCCGGCGGGGTCGTGGCTTTGGGACTGGCCGCGGGCGTGGCGGGGGCCGGGGGTTGAGCGAAAGCGGGGGGCATCAGGACTGGGATCGACAGGACTGGGGCCAACAGGATTAGCGCCGGCAGAATCGACGCGACAATCGCCACGGCCGGAAGGCAAAGGGTTTTTTTCGATATCATGACAGTAATGGTCCAGCGGGAATCCGTTTACAGCCCGCCAGTTTCGCTCTCCAGGTTATCCGAAATCGAGTCGGTGTTGGGTCACGCCATCCGCGGAAAAGCGGACGTGCTGCGCCTCTCGCTCGCCTGTCTTCTGGCGCGCGGACATCTGCTGATCGAAGACGTTCCGGGAGTCGGCAAGACTACTCTGGCGCATGCGCTGGCGCGCAGCGTGCGCTCGGAATTTCAACGGCTCCAGTTCACCTCCGACATGCTGCCCAGCGACGTGGTCGGCGTCACCATCTATAACGCGCACACGCAGGAATTCGAATTCAAGCAAGGGCCGGTGTTCACCAATTTTCTGCTGGCCGATGAGATCAACCGCGCCACGCCGAAGACGCAATCGGCGCTGCTCGAAGCCATGAACGAAATGCAGGTGACCATCGACGGCCGTTCCTGGCCGCTGGCGCAGCCGTTCATGGTGATCGCGACGCAAAACCCGGTGGAACATCACGGCACGTATCCTTTGCCAGAATCGCAGCTCGATCGTTTCCTGATGCGCATTCGTATCGGCTATCCGGACGCGGGGGCGGAGCGCGAAATCCTGCGGCAGACCGGCGGCGCGGGGCAAGTGATGGTGCGATCTGTGATCTCGGGCGACGAACTGACCGCGCTGCAGGACGCCGCCGCGCGCATCGCCGTGGATGAATCGCTGGTGGATTACATGCTCGCGATTGTCGAGCGAACGCGCACGCACGAATCGCTGGCGATGGGCGTGAGCCCGCGCGGCGCGCAGGCGCTGTTTCGCGCGGCACAGGCGTTGGCCGCGGTGGAAGGCCGCGACTACGTGACGCCGGACGACGTCAAACGCCTGGTGGTGCCGGTGTTCGCGCATCGCGTAGTGGTGAACACGCGCGTGTCGATCGCACAACGCTCGGCCGAGGTCGCCGAGAAAATCCTGGGTGAGATTCTGACGCTGGTGGATGTGCCACTGTAAGAAGGAGACAGGAGTCAGTAGTCAGAATGACTTCCTGACGACCGTTAGATTATATATTCTGACTTCTGACTCCTGTCTCCTGACTACTTCTTAACAAATGAAAACTGCAATCGTAGGCCTGCCGATGGTGGGCAAAACAAGTTTGTTCACGATTCTGACCGGCGTGCATGAATCCGCGCGAGTGGGAAATCTGGAAGCGCGCGTCGGCGTGACAAAGGTTCCGGATGAAAGACTAGCCGCCCTCGCGAAGATTTTCAATCCGCCGAAGATCACGCACGCGACCGTCGAGTATCTCGATTTCCCGGCGATTTCCAAAGAAGCTCTGCGCGACCCGAGTTACCTGGCGAGCCTTCGCGTGGTGGACGCGCTGGCGCACGTGCTGCGCGTATTCGAGAGCGACACGGTGCCGCATGAAAAAGGCTCGGTGGATCCGATTCGCGATTTCGAGGACGTTGAGATGGAACTGGTCCTCAGCGACCTGGTGGTTGTCGAGAAGCGCATGGATCGCGTGGATCGGGATCGCAAGAAAATCAGGAACCCCGAGCTTGACAAGGAATTCGTCCTGCTGGAGCGGTTGAAAGCGGAGCTGGAGGCGAATCGTCCATTGCGAGGACTCACCTTCGATGCGGACGATGAGAAGCGCATTCGCGGGTTCCAGTTTCTTTCACAAAAGCCGATGTTGTGCGTCTTAAATCTAGGCGAGGAGGATGCGCCGCGATTGCACGAGGTGGAAGAAAAGTATCGCACCGGGCCGCTCGCTGGAAAGCCCGGCACGGCAGTGACGGCGATTTGCGGAAAGATCGAAGCAGAACTGGCCGAGGTGCCGCCGGAAGAGGCGCGAGAATATCTGGTGAGCTACGGGCTGAAGGAATCGGGGCTGGATCGGATGATCGCGGCGACCTATGCTTTGCTGGGGCTGATGAGCTTTCTGACCGCCGGCGAAACCGAAGTTCGCGCGTGGACCATTCCGATGAACAGCTCCGCACAGAAGGCCGCGGGCGCCATTCATAGCGATTTCGAGAAGAAATTCATACGCGCGGAAGTGGTGAACTGGAAGGCGCTGATCGAGCACGACGGATATCCCGGCGTGAAGGAAAAGGGATTGCTGCGCCTGGAAGGAAAAGAGTACGTGGTGAAAGACGGAGATGTGCTCGTGATCCGGCACGGATAAATTCGGTCATTCACCGGCAGCGCGCATTATTCTGTGTCGCACACCATTCTGTATGAAGCGATATGCCAGCAACTGCCGCCTCCCCCCATGATGACCGGCCGACACTAATCGCCGTCGCGGCACTGGCGTGCATTCTCCAGGACGTTCTGCACGAAGGCCTGGGCCACGGCGTGGTCGCGTGGCTCAGCGGAGCCCATCGCCTTACGATCAGCACCGTGGCGCTGGAAAGCGATGTTTCGACGCGATGGATCTCCGCCGGCGGCACGTTGGTCAATCTGATGTTCGCTGCGATCTTGTGGGCCCTGTTACGGCGCCCGCAGCGCCGCAAGCCCGTGACCTCTTACTTTCTCACCATGGCGATGGCGGGCAATCTCTTCACCGGCACCGGCTACTTTCTGTTTTCCGGTGTCGCCAATTTCGGGGATTGGGCCGAGGTGATTAAGGGCCTCCAGCCGCATTGGCTCTGGCGGCTGGGGTTGATTGCGCTTGGGGCGATTTCGTATTTCCTCTCGATGCTGGTGGTGGCCAAGAGCATGAAGGAGTTTCACGACAGGCATGACAGTTTGCGAAGGCTTCGATCCTTGTGCTCGACCCCTTACGTGACCGATGGCGTTCTCGCCGGAGTGGCGGGGCTTTTCAATCCAGCGGGATTATTCTATGTTGTCGCTTCCGCGCTGCCGTCGACGTTGGGCGCGAACGCTGGCCTTTTCAGCCTTCCGGATCTGATCCGCTGGCGCGGCGCGGACCTGATCCGCTGGCGCGGCGACCACGACGGAAAGCTCGCTCCAATTCGCCGCAGCGCGGGATTAATCGCTGCCGGCGCGGTCTTGAGCGCCCTGTTCATTTTCGGGCTCGGCCGAGGCATCACTTGGTCGCGATGACGGTCTGCGCCGTCTGGTTTCACGCGCGTGCGGGCTGTTTCTTTTGTGCATGGAACACTGCCAGGACGATCGCGACGATCAAACAGCCCCAGGCGAACCAATCGCCGTAGCGCGTGTAAAGTGTCGTCGTCGACGCGTAATTGTATGTCACTTCGGAAGCCAGCGCCTGATACGGCGCGGCTCGATACACGACGCGTCCCGAGGGATCGACGGTCGCGGTGATTCCATCGTTGGTCGCGCGCAGAACCCAGCGGCGATTCTCCGCCGCGCGCATACGGACCAGTTCCAGGTGCTGCTCGCGCGCCGCGGTGTGGCCGAAGTAGCCGTCGTTCGAAAGATTCACGAGAAGCTCCGCGCCATCCGCGGCGAACTGCCGCACCAGATCCGGAAACGCCGATTCATAGCAGATGAACGCGCCGATTCGGTGTCCAGGGACCGGAAAGTCGACTACGCGCTCGCCCGGCGCGAAATCGCCGGCCTCTTTGGTGATGCGATTCACCCACCAAAAGATGTCGGGCACGTATTCTCCAAACGGCACCAGCTTGATCTTGTCGTAGCGCGCGATCATGGAGCCGGAAGGATCCAGCAGGAATGCCGAATTCAGCGGAGCGTTCGCGGAATTGTAGGCGACGCCTCCGAACAGGAAATACGCCCGATTCGCGCGCGCGATACTTTCCGCGTAATTTCGAAACGCAGGCTCACCTGGGTAAAACGGCGCGGGCGCTTCGGGCCAGATAATGAAGCGCGGGCCAGTTTCCAGAGATCCAGAGGGTCGTGAGAGCAGGGCGAGATCGCGTTCCACGCGCAGCAGCGAAGTTTGAGTCCACTGCATTTCGGTGTCGAGGTTCGGCTGAACCAAGAGCGCTTGACCGGAGCCGTTCGAATCGATCGACGGTTTGGGCACCAGGAACAGAAGCAGCAGCGCCGCCAACGGCGTCAGTTGCCGGAGCGGCCGGCGTAACACCAGCAGCGCCACCGCGCATGCGACCATCGCGAATACAAACGACAATCCGTACACGCCGGTGAACGGCACAAGCCGCAGCAGCAACGGCATGTCGATTCCCGCGTTGCCCAGGTCGAGCCACGCAAATCCCCCGGGGCCGTGCGTGCGCTCGATCCCAGCCCACAGAGCGGCGGCCGCGGGGATTGCCCATGGCGTTCGGATCAACACGCCCGCCAGCGCGGCGAAGATCGCACAGTGCAGACCCTTGAGGATCGAGAACAGAACGAAGGTGCCCCATCCGCCCCATCGGCCCATGCCGCCGTGCACTTCGAGCACGAACTGAATCCAGTTGCAGACGCCGAACCAGAACAGAAATCCGGCGAGCCATCCGCACACAAAGCGTCGCCTCCACGCCGATTCGCGTGCGCACGCGATCAGCAACGGCGTCAGCGCCACCGGCGCGAGCCAGGTCCAGTTGACAGCCGGAAAGCTGAGGATCAGCAGGATTGCTGTGAGAGCCGACAGCGCGAAATTCACAAGCGCCACCCCAGAGCGCCCGCGCTCATTGTTCGCAGGCCTGTTCGTTTACCAGGTCGGCCATGTAGGAGCTGCGCACCAGCGGTCCGCTGAACACCATCTTAAAGCCGATGGACAAGCCGTATTCGCGATACGCTTCAAACTGCGCGGGCGCGACGTATTCAGCGACGGGCAAGTTCCGCCGCGTGGGCTGAAGGTACTGCCCGATGGTCGCGACATCCACTTCGGCTTCGCGCAAATCGCGCAGTAACGCCTTCACTTCAGCGGGCGTTTCGCCGAGGCCGACCATGAGTCCGGACTTGGTAAGAGACTGAGGGAGTCCGGATTTCGTTCGTGAATCGCGCCGGTAATGCTTCGCGAACCGCAGCACATCCAGAGACTGGCGATAATTCGCCTGCGGGCGCACGCGCCGGTACAATCGCGCAACGGTCTCCATATTGTGATTGAAGACCCGCGGCGCGGCGTCGAGTACTCGCGCGATGGCTTCCAGACGCCCGCAAAAATCCGGAGTCAGAACCTCGATGCTCGCCGCCGGCAAGCTGCGTCGCACCGCACGAACCGTTTCCGCGAAATGCCCCGAGCCGCCATCGTCCAGATCGTCGCGATTCACGCTGGTGATCACCACATAGCGAAGCCGCAACGCCGCGGCCATCCGCGCGACGTTCGACGGTTCGTCCGGATCGAGCGCGCCGGGATTCCGGCTTTTGGGAACGGAGCAGAATCCGCAGCCGCGCGTGCACAAATTGCCGAGGATCATGAACGTCGCCGCGCCGCGATGGAAACACTCGTGCATGTTGGGGCAGCGCGCGGATTCGCAAACCGTGTGCAGATGCAGCCTACGCAGCTCGGCCTTGAGATTGTGGACCGATTCGAAATGGGTGCGAGAATTGCGCAGCCAATCCGGAAGCCTGGGTGCCTTTATGGGTGAAGCAACCGGTGACACAACGCCCCGCCGCGCAAGCTGAACCAACCCACTCTCCATCTAATAAGTTCTCTTGATGGCCTTGTCGCCCGGGAATCCAGAGGACTGGAGATCCGTTTTGGTCCGGTTCACGTTACCGTCACCCAGCGGGCCCACCAGAACGCGGAAAAGCCCGTGCTTCTCGGGAACCTCAGCCACCACCGTTTTGAAGCCTTTCTTGCGGAGCTTTTCAGCCACGAGATTCGCTTCATGCTGGGTGGTTGCGGCGAGTTGCAGATAAGTGCCTGACGCCGGCTCATTCGACGCTGGGACTGGCGGCGCAGTCTTCTCCGCTTTCCTTTCCGGAGGCGCTTTCACCGGCTCCGGCTTTGGCTCCGCCTTGACGGGCTCTTCGGGCTTCGGCTGTTCAGGCGGCGCCTGCGCTTTTTCCGGCGGCGACGCGATCCGCTCGGGTTCGGCCTTCGCGGCCGGCGGCGCCGGATTCAGGTTACGCGCGGGCGATTCCACCACCAGCGGTCTTTCCTTCCGCGCCACCGTGGCTTCCGGCGGGACCGAGACCGGCCGGCCCAGGATGTAGCCCATCACAAAAAACAAGCCGAACAGCACAATCACGATGAAGAACACGCTCAACAACTGGCGGTTCCCCAGGACTAATTCAAATTCCCCATCTTCGTTTTTTGGCACCCGATGTTTTCCTTACGAACGAAGTCGACTGCTTGGCCCCCTACTTAGCCCGTGTCAGGCGGCGGGGCCCGATGGAGTCCCACCCGGCTCAGGCCCGGCGAACTTCTGTAAAGCCCGGTTCAATGAAAATAGTATATCCATCGGAAGGGGAAACACGACAGTCGTATTTTTCTCCGACCCGATCTCGACCAGCGTTTGCAGATAGCGGAGCTGGATGGCGGCGGGCTCGCGGGCCAGCGTGATGGCGGCTTTCTCGAGATTCGAGGCGGCCTCGGCTTCGCCCTCGGCGTGGATGATTTTCGCGCGGCGCTCGCGCTCGGCTTCGGCCTGGCGGCCGATGGCGCGGATCATCTGGTCCGGCAGATCCACTTGCTTCACCTCCACCAGCGCCACTTTTACGCCCCAGGGACCGGTATGCTGATCGAGCGCGGCTTGCAGCTTCACGTTCAACTTTTCCCGCTGGCTGAGCAGATCGTCCAGTTCGACTTCGCCCAGCACGCTGCGTAAAGTGGTCTGCGAAAGCTGCGAGGTCGCATATAAGTAGTTAGCGACTTCGATCACCGCCTTGATCGGGTCGATGATGCGAAAGTAGATCACGGCGTTCACCTTCACGGTGACGTTATCGCGCGTGACCACGTCCTGCGCCGGCACTTCCATGGCCTCGGTTCGCAGGGACAGGCGCACCATGCGGTCGATCGGCCGGAATACCAGGATCACGCCGGGTCCTTTTGCGTTGCCCAGCACGCGGCCGAGGCGGAAGATGACGCCGCGTTCGTACTCGGCGAGAATTTTGATACTGGAGAGAAGATAGATCGCGACGATCACGACGACGACGATCACCGGGGAAGACAGGTCAGTCATGGGTGACCTCCTGGTTTATCACTGTAGCGCAACGCGATGAACCAAAAACGCGCTCCATTGCTATCGCGCCTATCGTAAGCGGGGTCAAAAGAGGCGCGACAGAATGGAGCGCGTTTATCTACTCACAACGGAGCGCTGCCATGGGATCGATGCGAGCGGCCCGCCGCGCCGGGACCCACCCCGCGAGCAGGCCCGTGAGTATCAACACAACCGTAGCCACACCAATCGTCACTGGATCGTTCGCGGTGAGCCCCCAAAGCATCGTCGTGACCAGTCGCGACGCCGCCCACGCCGCGGGCAGTCCCACCAGCAGACCGACTCCGAGGAGCCGCAGCGCACCTTCGATCACCAACCACATCACGTTCCCACGTCCGGCGCCCAAAGCCATGCGAATGCCGAGCTCGCTGGTCCGGCGCGCGACCGTGTACGCGATGAGTCCGTAGATACCAACGGCTGCTAAGACCAGCGCCAGCGCTCCAAAGCTCGCGGCGAGCGTCGCCATCAATCGCTCTTGTACCAGCGCGGCCTCCGTTTGCGAGGTCAACGTGTGGATCTGGATCGCGGTGCTGGGCATTTGCGGTTGCAGGAGGCGGCGCAGTTCGGACGCGACCTGGGTGAGAGAACCGGAAGCGTAAACCACAAAGGTCGGGAACTCAGTCTGGCGTTGGAAAATCGGCACGTACACGGCGGGCGGCGGCGGTTCGCGCAAGCTCTGCGAAATGGCGTCTCTTACCACGCCGACGATCTGCATATCCGCCAGCGAACTTCCGACGGAGACGTGGCGACCGATCGGATGACCATCCGGAAACCAGCGCCGTACAAATGCCTCGTTCACGATGGCGACGGACGGGGCGCTCCCGTCATCTCGATTTGTGAAATCTCGGCCCGCGACAAGCGGCGTGCGCATGGTTTCAAAAAAACGCGGCGCGATGCTGTTGATATGCGCGGCTTCGCCCGACGGCGGCTGGTTATCGATGGCGATGGGTTCCCTCCACCATTCCCCGCTGAGCGGAGTGATGTTCGCCAGGCTCGCCGAGACGACGCCCGGCAGACCCTCGACTTGCTGCAACAAGTCCAGATACAAAGCTGTGCGTGCCGGAGTCACGGCGCGGTGGACGTCTCCGTCGGCCAGCAGCACGCCTTCGTGCCGAAACCCGGGATCGATGCCGTCGAGATTCTCGAAGGTTCGGACAAACAGGCCGGCTCCGATCAGCATAACGAAAGAGACCGCGACTTGCGCCGCGACCAACGTCGAGTTGAGCCGGGCATGAGAGGACGGCTGCGACGCCGTGGCGCGAAGGGCCGGGGCGATTCCGAAAAGGACTCCGGTACCGATCGCCAACGCCGCCGCGAATCCGAAAACACGCCAGTCCGGCGTCAAATCCAGAACGATTCCGCCGCGCCAAGTCGAAAGAAGCCGAACCAGCAGCCGGCTGGCGAACCACGCGAACGCAACCGCGACCGCCGCACCCAAAGAGGCGAGCAGCAAGCTTTCGGTGAGCAATTGCCGAATGAGCCGCGTGCGGCTCGCGCCGATGGCGAGGCGAACCGCGATCTCGCGTTGGCGAGCCTGCGCGCGAGCGAGCAATAGATTGGCCACGTTGGCGCAAGCGATCAATAGCACCATCCCAACTAGAGCCATCAGCACCCACAGCGGACGCCGGTACTGATCGCGAAGGCCGGTCCAACCAGTCCCGCCCGGAATCAGATCAAGTGTCGAGGTCAACAGCGCGGTGCGACGAGCGGGCGGCATGCGCGGCGTTACCGCGACGTTCGCCAGTTGCGGCCAAACCACCTCCAAGCGGGCTTTCGCCTGCTCCATTGAGATGCCGGGTTGTGGGCGTCCGAGGATTCGCAGCCACTCTGGACCGGCAGTGAGGCGGCCCGTCATTTCGGGGAAAAGCTGGGTGTTCGCCGCGAGGGGGAGAGTGATGTCGGCGACATAGCCTACGCTCACCCCGCTAAATCCAGGCGGGCTGACGCCGACGATGGTCGCCGGAGCGCCCTCGATCAGAATCGCGCGACCGACAGCTTGCGGGTCGCGGCCGAATTTGCGCTGCCAGTATTCATCGCTAATCACGGCGACGGAAGCCGCGCCCGGCTGATCGTCGTCGCTCCTGAGCAGCCGTCCCATGACGGGTTGAAGCCCCAGGGTCTCGTAATACTCGCCGCTCACCCACGCGCCGCGCGTTCGCTCGACGGTATCCCGCGGACCGACGTTGAGAATCACGGTGCTGAACCCGCACAATCCCGAAAAGATCTGTTTTTGATCGGCGAGTGCGCGCACGGCGGGATACGAAAAGCTGTTAGAGAGCTTTCCGTTCTGGAAGATCATGACTTCGACGAGCCGGCCCGGATCGTGAACCGGCAGCCAGCGCAACAACAGCGCGTCGATTAAGCTGAAAATCGCAGTGTTCGCGCCGATCCCCAGCGCGAGCGACAGAATCGCAGTCGCGGCGAAACCCGGATTCCGGCGCAGCGTGCGCAGGGCGTAGCGAACATCCTGAAGCGCCGTTTCGAGCCAAACGAAAATGTCGCGAGCGCGAGCCCGTTCTTTCATCAGTGTCCGATTGCCGAAGCGGAGGGCGGCTTCGCGGCGGGCTTCCTCTGCCGGTATGCCCTGCGCGATCAACTCATCAGTGCGGCCCTCGACATGGAATTGCAGCTCGTCGTCGAGATCTTGATCGAGACGGCGCGGGCGCAGCGTCGCGGATAGTCTGGAGAATAATTTCGAAAACCAACTGAAGAAGGACCGCATACTTACGTCACGCGAATCGCAGTATGCTCGCGACGCCTGCCGTCAGGCTCGTCCATCTCTTCTCTTCCAGCGCGAGCTGCCGCCGGCCCGCCGTGGTGATCTCGTAAAATTTCGCGCGGCGATTGTTTTCGGAAAGTCCCCACTCGGCTCGAATCCAGCCTTCCTGCTCGATGCGATGCAACGCGGGATAAAGCGACCCTTCTTCGACGCGCAAGGCTTCGTTCGATACCTGTTGGATGTGCACCGCGATCCCGTAGCCGTGCTGGGGGCCGCGCGTGAGCGTTTTCAAAATCAGCAGGTCGAGCGTGCCTTGCAATACATCGGGATTAGATTTGCCCATCGCGCCTCTCTCCTAGACAACTATGAGAGTAAAGCCGAAGCGCCATCTTGTCAAGCCCCACTCGTCAGGGCGGGGATCTTGCCGCGCCCGCAGAGGCCTGGATTCCCGATTCAGTCCGGAATCCCCGCCCTGACGGGCCGGGGCTTGAACACCCCCGCCACGCCGCCGCCGAAAATCGTCTGCTAAAATAACTCGCTTGCCCGACGAGCCAAACACCGCGCGCGAACTGACGCCGAAAGCCGTCGCGCTGGGGCTGTTCCTCGCGTTCGTATTCGGCGCGGCCAACGCATACCTCGGAATGAAAGCGGGCCAAACCATCGCGGCGACCATTCCCGCCGCGGTGATCGCCATGGCGCTGTTCAAAATTCGCGGCATGCGCGGCGGCGTGTTGGAGCAGAATATCGCGCGCACGGCGGCGTCAGTCGGCGAAGCGCTGGTCAGCGGCGCGATCTTCGTGATTCCGTCGTTCCTGATGGTGGAGGTCGACGGGCAGCCGCTATGGGCCAATCTGCGCGCGCACTATTGGGAAGCGTCCATGCTGCTGGTGACCGGCGGAATGCTGGGCGTGCTGTTCACGGTGCTGATCCGGCGGCCGCTCTTCGCTGATTCCTCGCTGCCGTGGCCGGAAAGCGTAGCCAGTGTGGAGATCATCCGCGCGGGCGCCGAAAAGAGCAACGCCCCGCGCTTGATTTTCGGATCGATGGCCTTCGGAGGTCTGATTCAGATTCTGACCAGCGACAAGGGCCTCCAGATTTTCCGCGAGAACGCCGACGGATTTCTGCGCTTCCCTCGATCGGTGATTCATCACTTCAATCTTGACCGCGCGCCCATCGGCGACGTTACCGAAGGCGGCGGCATCCCCTGGTCGACTCCCGCGCTCTCGCCCGCGCTGATCGGGATCGGCTATATCATCGGCCCCCGTCTCGCCTCGGTCAGCTTCGCCGGCGGAATCCTGGCGTGGTGGATCATCATTCCGCTGCTGCTGTTCTTCGATCCCGATTTCGCGTCGCGCATCGGCAATGCGACGCCGCAAACGGCCGCATTCACGGTCTGGTACAACGTGGTGCGGCCCATTGCCATCGGGGCGATGCTGGTGGGCGCGGCGAACACCATGTTCTCCATGCGCCAATCGCTGATCGATTCCGTGCGCGGAGCTTTTTCGAAGCGAACCTCCGGTTCGCTTTCCGGTTCACCTGCAAGTGATGATCCGCTCGAATCGCGCGAGCAGGACTTGCCGCTGCGCGGCGTGATCCTGGGAATTTTCGCCCTGCTGATTCCCATCACATCCATTTATTACGGCTTCACGCACGGATGGAAACCCGCGATCGCCGCCGCGCTGGTGATGACCGTCAGCGGATTCTTCTTGAACGCAGTCGGCGGTTATCTGGTCGGATTGGTGGGCGTCTCGAATCAGCCGCTTTCCGGATTGACGCTGGGAGCCTTGATTTTGGCCGCGTTGCTGATGGTGACCATCGGAGCGACCGGCGCGCCTGGAATCGCGGCCGTGCTGGGAGTGGCCGCGGTGGTTTCGATTTCCGCGTCCGTGTCGGGATCGCTGATTCAGGATTTGAAAGCCGGGCATCTCCTCGGCGGCACGCCGTGGAAGATGGAATTGGTGGAGATGCTGGCGGTGGCGCTGCTGTCGCTGTTCTTGATGGCGCCCATCATCGCGCTGCACGAAGCCAATCTCGCCACCGGCGGAATCGGCGGCCGCGCGCTGCCCGCGCCGCAAGCCGGATTGATGGCCCAACTGGCCAAGGGAATCGTCGGCGGACAAATGGCGTGGGGGTTGCTGGGGATCGGCGTGGCGTTGGGCCTGGTGATGATTCTCGCCGGCGCGCGCGCGCCGATGCTGATCGCCGTGGGAATGTACCTTCCGTTTGAAACATCTTCAGCGATCTTCGTGGGCGGCGCGATGAAGTGGCTGGTGGACCGCGCCATGGCGCGGCGCAGCGCCGAGGCCAGGCAACAGGCCGAGGACAAGGGCACCTTCATCGCCTCCGGATTGATCGCCGGCGAGGCCATTATGGGGATCGTGCTGGCCGCCGTATTTCTAGCCGGCGCTCCGTCCTTCACCCGGATGCTCACCGGCGCGGATGAATTTGGATGGCTCCCAAGCGCGGGAGGCTGGCTGTCGCTCGCCGCGTTTCTGAGCATCGGATATGCGCTGGTGCGGGTTCCCACGCGCCGCGCGTAGCCCGCCTTCCCACAAATCTTCGGTCGCGACGCGAATCGTGCGATTCGTCCCAACTGTTAAAATGGAGCCGATGAATCTCACGGTCGTCTATGTCAAGGTCGAGGAAGGCTACATCGGTTTTGTGGAGGAAATCCCGGGCGCGAACACTCAGGGTAAAACGCTCGAAGAGACTCGCGTCAACCTGCGGGAGGCCGCGGGATTGGTGCTCAAAGCGAATCGAGCGCTTGCCGAAGAGTCGCTGCAGGGGCAACATGCCATCCGGGAACCCTTTGTGGTCCCCGCTGCCTGAAGTGGATCGATCTGATCCGTGACCCACCCCGCCGTTCGCGATCTGTTTCAAACCCTGAGCCGCCATCCGGCTTTTCAGGAGCTGACCGGCAAGCTTCTGCGCCGCGAAGCAGGTCCGTTTTCGCTCGCCGGACTGACGCCGGCCGCGAAGGCGCTGTACCTGATTCTACTGTGGCAGGCTACCGAACGTCCTCTGCTGGTGATCGCCGACGGCAACCAGCGGGCTGAGTTATTGGCCGAGCTGTCCGAAACATTTTTCAATCTCTTGGTGTCGCACTCGAGCGGCGGACCGCAGTTGCTGCCGGCGCTCGACGTTTTGCCGTCGCAGAAAATGTCGCCGCACAGCGATATCGCCGGCGCGCGCGCCATGGCCTTTTGGCGATTGTCGAACCGGACCGCGCCGATCACCATCGCGCCGGTGGCTTCCGCGCTGGTGCGCACGCACGCGGCCGAATTCTATCGCAGGCTCGCAGTGGAGTTGCATGTGGGGGAAGAATTGCCGCTCGACTCCATCGAAGCGCACCTCAACTCGATCGGATATGAGAAGCACGATCCCGTCGAGATGGTCGGCGAGTACTCCATTCGCGGCGGCATTCTCGACGTATTTCCGGCCGACAACGCGCGGCCGCTGCGCATCGAGTTTTTTGGCGATGAGATCGAATCCATCCGCCGCTTCGACGTCGAAACGCAGCGCTCCGTGATGAAGATCGCGGAGGGCCGCGTGCTCCCTCTGACGGAGCAGCCGCGATTGGGCGGCGCCGCCTATCCCGGCTGGGAGTTTGACGCGGCGCTGCCGGAACGCGGCGGAGAGCCGCGCGAGCATTCGCTGTTGTCGTTGGCCGACGACGCGATCGTCGTGCTCGATGAACCTGAACAGATTCGCGGCGCAGGCGAGCGGCTGTGGAAGCGCCTGAATCCACAAAATGACCCGCACAATGAAGCGGAAGCCGTAGAACTCGCCAATGCCAATTTCCTTCACTGGGAGGATCTCGAGAGCCGCCTTGCGGGTCGCGCGCAAATCGCGCTGCGCGAACTCGACCTCGGTGTGGGGACGCAGCACATCAACACGCGCCCCTCCATGGCGTTTCACGGGAGCATGCAGGTGGCCGTCGCCGAAGCCAAAACGCTAGTGGAGCAAGGCTATCGCGTTGCGTTTTTCGCGCCGTCGAACGGAGAGTTGGAGCGGCTCGCCGACATCCTGCGCGAGTACTCGGTGCCGTTTCAGTTGGGGCTCGCGCCCAACGAAGCGGCCTCGCCCTATCTGGCCGAGCGCGCGTATCTGGCTGGACCCGTCGCCAGTACCTACCTCATTAAAGGGCTGGTCCGGCGCGGATCGGTTTTTCCGGAGTCGTCGATTGCCTTCATCGGCTCTGAGGACTTGTTCGATTCCTCGGATCTGATCGCCCGGCCGGGGATCACCAAAGCGCAGTTGAGCGCCTTCGCCGCCGATCTCGCCGATCTCAAGCCCGGCGATTTCGTGGTGCATGTGACCCACGGCGTCGGCAAATTTCTCGGCGTTCGCGAGATTGTTCAAGCCGACCAAAAAGGCGATTTCATGCTGCTCGAATACGCGGGCGACGCGAAACTCTACGTCCCGTTGACGCGCATGGATCTGATCGAGAAGTATCGCGGGGCCGGAGAAAGCGCCCCTCCGCTTGACCGGCTGGGCGGCGCCACCTGGACCCAGCGCAAATCGAAGGTCAAATCGCGCATGCGCGATATGGCGGACGAGCTTTTGAAGCTGTACGCGCAGCGGCGCATGGCCGATGGCTTCGCGTTTTCCTCCGATTCCAACTGGCAGCGCGAGTTCGAAGACGCCTTCGAATTCACCGAGACGAAAGACCAGCTCACCGCCGCGAAGGACATCAAACGCGATATGGAATCGCCGCATCCCATGGATCGATTGTTGTGCGGCGACGTGGGCTACGGAAAAACCGAAGTCGCCATGCGAGCCGCGTTTAAAGCGCTGGGCGACGGCAAACAGGTAGCCGTGCTCGCGCCCACCACCGTGCTCGCGTTCCAGCACTACGAGACGTTCCGCAGCCGGTTCGCGGCATTTCCGGTAAGAATCGAAATGTTTTCGCGATTCAGAAGCGCTAAGGAAATCAAGGCCGCGCTGGAAGAGCTCGCGGCCGGCAAGGTCGACATCGCCATCGGAACTCACCGGCTGATCTCGAAAGACGTCGAGTTTCGCGATCTGGGCCTGCTGGTGGTGGATGAGGAGCAGCGCTTCGGCGTGCGTCACAAGGAACGGCTGAAGCAGATTCGCAAAGATGTCGACGTGCTCACCATGAGCGCTACGCCGATTCCACGGACGTTGCACATGTCGCTGTTGGGCATTCGCGATATGAGCGTGATCGAAACGCCGCCCAAGGATCGCCTGGCCATTCACACCGTGGTGGCCCACTTCGAACCCGAACTGGTCCGTGCCGCGATCGACCAGGAAATGAGCCGCGGCGGCCAGGTGTATTACATCCACAATCGCGTCGAATCGATTTTCTCGCGGGCGGCCCTGATCCAGCAACTCCTGCCCAACTGCCGGATCGGCGTGGGGCACGGGCAAATGGGCGAGGACGAATTGGAGCGCGTGCTGCTCGGGTTCATGCGGCACGAATACGACGTGTTCGTGTCCACCACCATCGTCGAGAACGGATTGGATATTCCGCTCGCCAACACCATCGTCATCGAGAACGCGGAGCGCCACGGACTCGCCGAGCTGTATCAGTTGCGCGGTCGCGTGGGGCGATCCAATCGCCGCGCATACGCGTACCTGCTGATTCCCAAGGATACCGAGTTGAGCGAAGTGGCCCGCAAGAGGCTGGCGGCCCTGCGCGAGTTTTCCGACCTGGGCGCGGGATTCAAGATCGCGGCACTGGATTTGGAATTGCGCGGCGCCGGAAATTTGCTGGGCGGTGAGCAGCACGGCCACATCGCAGCGGTCGGGTTCGACATGTACTTGCGCCTGCTCGAAGAAACCGTGCACGAGCTGAAAGGGGAGGAAACCCCGCTCGAAATTCATTCGGCGTTGAACCTGGGTTTGGATATTCGCATTCCGCCCGAATATATCGCCGATGAGAATCAGCGGCTGCGCGCTTATAAGCGGATCGCCGACGCGCGCGATGCGGCGCAGGCGGATACGCTGCGGGCGGAATTGGCGGATCGCTACGGGCCGCCGCCGGAAGCGGTGGAAACACTGCTGCGCTTCGCGCGCCTCAAAGCCCACGCGGAGAAAGCCGGCGTGGAAGCCATCGACCGGCGCGGCAGCGCGCTCCAGATCAAGTTTCATCCCGGATCGAAGATCGATCCGGCGCGGCTCATGGATCTGGTTTCTTCACAGGAGGGCGCCCAGTTCACGCCTGCCGGCGTTTTGCGATTGCCCATGCCGGGCAGCGGCGAAAATGCCGCGATCCTGGAGTTTTTGCAAGCTTCTCTCGAAACGCTGGCGCCGGCCGCCACGTATAATTAGATCATGCGAAATTTGCACCGTTCCCTTTGCGCAGCCGGTTTCGTGGTCGTCGCTGGAGCGAATCTCTTCGCTGCCGACGTGACCGTCATAGAAGAAATCATCTGCAAGGTGAACAGCGACATCATCACCCGCAGCCAGTTGGATCGCGATCGCAAAGAAGCCGAGGGCGAGTTCCGGCGCGAAGGCCTTACGGGCAACGCGCTGCGCGAAGCGCTGAACAACGTTACCAAGGACATGCTCGCGCGCCGCATCGACGATCTTCTGCTGATTGCGAAGGGCAAGGAACTGGATCTCAAGGTGGACAGTGACCTGGCGAAACAGCTCGCCGGCATCCAGCGCCAATCCCAGATCGCGGACCCGCAGGCGTTCCAGGAATTCGTTCACGAAAAGATGGGAATGCCGTTTGAAGATTACAAGGCCGAGCTCAAAAATCAGATTTTGAAGAATCGCGTCATACGTCAGGAAATCATGGGCAGCCTCAAGGTCAAACGCGAAGAGCTGGAAGCGTATTACGAAGCGCACAAGGACGAGTTCCAGCGCAAGGAACAGATCTATCTCAGCGGGATTTTCATTTCGACGGAAGGCAAAGATGCGTCGGGCATCGCAGCCGCCGACCGGAAGGCCAGAGATGTGTCCCGTCGCGCCAAGTCCGGCGAGAAGTTCAACGAACTGGCCCAGGCTAACTCCGACCTACCCACGGCTGCAAGCGGGGGCGCCATGCCTCCGTTAGAAAAGGGCGAGTTGCGCAACGACATCATTGACGCGCTGTGGGACAAAGATCGCGGCTTCGTAACGGATCCCCTGAAAACGGCCAAGGGCTACGAGATTTACAAGGTCGAGGAACATCAGAAGGCCGGTCTGGCGGAATTCGAAGAGGTTCAGATGCAGGTGGAAGATAAGGTTCTGAATCCGCGCATGAGCGGGGCGTATCGCGAGTATCTGACCAAGCTCCGCAAGGATGCGTTCCTCGAAATCAAGCCCGGATACGTGGATTCGGCGGCCGCGCCCGGAAAGAATACGGCGTGGAGCGATCCGGCCCAGATGACCCCGCAAACAGTCACCAAGCAAGAGGTCGCGGCGCAGAAGCACAACAAAAAATTGCTGTGGATCATCCCCATTCCCGGCACCACCGCCACCGCGACAACTTCGTCGTCGCATTAATGTGACGCCCCGTGAAGTCGTGTGATGATGTGGTGTGAAGTGATGATGCGGCGTCGATTGTGCCCGCACCGCCCGCGCACCCCAGAATGAAGTCGCCTTACATCTCCGAACTGGAACCGAACCAGATCGTCAACGGAACCTTCCTGGTCCAGCACAAGGAAATACGTCACAAGAAATCGGGCGATCCCTACCTCTTACTCGCCCTCGCCGATCGCACCGGCGAACTCGACGCTCGCATGTTCGACAACGCGGCCGAGGCGATGAACACGTTCGAACGCGATGACTTCGTTCGAGTGAAGGGGCTGCTCCAGATTTTTCAGAACCGGCCGCAGTTGAGCGTCCACAAGATTCTTCCGCTGGCGGAATCGGAAGTCGATTTCGCCGATTACTTTCCGGCATCCACCCGGAATCGTGACGAAATGTTCCAGGAGCTGTGCTCCTGGATCGCGTCGGTAGAGAATCCGCATTTGAAAGCCCTGCTGGAGGCTATCTTCGCCGAACCTGCGATCGCGATCGCGTATCGCACCGCGCCGGCGGCCAAATCCGTGCATCACGCCTGGCTCGGCGGCCTGATCGAGCACGTCTTGTCGCTCTGCCACCTGGCGAAGTTCACGGCCGCGCACTATTCCGGCATCGATTTCGACCTGCTGCTGGCAGGTGTGATCCTGCACGACATCGGCAAGATCCGTGAACTGACTTACGCGCGCGGATTCGGATACAGCACCGAAGGCCAGTTGCTCGGCCACATCACCATCGGCGTCCGGATGGTGGAAAAGAAACTGTGCCGGGTGCCGGACTTCCCCGGCCCGCTGCGCGAGGCGCTGGTGCACATGATCCTGAGCCATCATGGCGAGATGGAGTTCGGATCGCCCAAAGTGCCGATGTTCGCCGAGGCGATGCTGCTCCACCATCTGGACAATCTCGATTCGAAGATGGAGATCGTTCGCGGCGTGGTCGAAAGGGATCGGCTGGTAGCGGGGGTCTGGACCGGCTACAGCGCTCCGCTCGATCGCAGCATCTTGAAGAAGCGGAAGTATCTGGACACCCCATCCGAGGGCGCTCAGCAGCCGGCGGCACATCCACCGGAGATCCCCCGCGCGGCCGCTAGCGCGCTTCCAAGTCCCGCGGCCACAAAACCCTCAACCACCAATCCACCGTCCGCAAAACCGGCGCGTGACTCGTCGTCGCCATTTGGCGCGAAGTTGAAGCAGGCTCTTGACCTTGATCAGCCGGGCCCTGATCAGTCCAGCAATGACCAACCCAATGCCCAACCTCGGAATGATCTACCCGGCAATGATCATGCGGCTGGTGATCATCGGAGTAGTGACCGTCGGGGTGGTGACCAATGACTCCTCGTATGAGCCGGTCCGCTTCCTCCACAGGGCGCCCGCCGCGCGAAATTCCGCCGCCGCTCGAACTGGAGTGTCTCAAAGCGCTGTGGGGCCTCGGCGAGGGCACCGTTCGCGACGTCCGCGAGATTTTGGTGGGTAATCGAAACCTGGCCTACACCACCGTCATGACGGTGCTCGATCGTCTGGAAAAGCGCGGCGGCGTTTCGCGACGGAAGATGGGGCGATCTTTCCTGTACGTACCCAAGGTAAGCCAGGATGCAATACGACGCTACGCGGTAAAAGAACTGGTCGATACCTTCTTCGGCGGCTCGCAAGAAGCCCTGCGGAGCTACTTGCAGAGTAGTCCCATTGCAGCCAAAAGCGCTTTAGAATCTCCGGGTTCCATGGACCCCGAGCTGCTCTAATCGCAACTGGTTCCAGTACTCAAATACTTGAGACTTTTCAGGCAGCGTGCTAGTACGCAACGCCTGAAAGATCCATTCTTCAAAACCTCCCCGATTCTTAGAATCAATTCACCATCTTGAATGGCTTGAGCCGAAATCAGTGCGATCCACGGCTCTCGAAGCGAAGATCAAAAAGGAGCTGGTAAATGAAGAAGGGTTCAATTCTAACTGTTCTGTTGCTGGTGGGTGCCGCGGCCCAATTGTGGGCTACTCCGCCGGCGTCGTGCGATAACGTGAATCTGGCGTCGATCCTTGCCACGGCTGCTCCCACCTTTTCGTGCCAGATCGGCGACAAGGTCTTTTCCAATTTCACCTACATTGACTCCGAGACGGGCGGAGCGATCGCTATTCCGGCCTCCGGTGTCACGGTGGATACCCTGGGTCCCGCGGGCAGCGGGGCGGATGTGGTGAATGCGAACATCGGCCTCGAATTCAACTCGAGCTGGACAGCCCAAACCGGCCAGACGAACGATGCGACGATCGGGTTTACGGTAACTGTGGTCGGCGCTTCGAATTTGGCGATCGAGGACTTCGGGCTGGCACAAATCTCGGGCGTCAGTGTCACCGGAACTGCATTGGCGACCGTGACCGAAAAAGGTTGTGGACCCACGCCCTGTACGCCGGGACCGCTTGCGGTTCTTACGTTCGACAACGGAACCGCCCGCACCAGCCAAACGGTGAACGATACGATATTCACTCCCGTGTCCTCGGTTAGCGTGCTCAAGGATATCGACATAAATGGCGGGACTTCGGCGGGAAGTTTCGCGGGGATCTCATTGGTGGAAGACACCTTCTCGCAGACCGCCGTCCCCGAACCGGCAACCATGTTACTGGTTGGCGGCGTCCTCTGTGGCATCGCGGCGATCCGCCGGCGCCCCGTCAAATCGTAAGCGGCTAATCCATTCCACTCCTTGTCACCGGGCGCCAGGCCGATCGCAATCGGCCGCGCCCGGTGGTTCTTCTTCCGGCCTTACCAAGCCGCGACTTCTGAACCGCGACCGTCAGGGAGCGGCACGCCCAACTCTCTTCTGAACCGCGACCGTCAGGGAGCGCACGCCCAACTCCTTTCTGAACCGCGACCGTCAGGGAGCGGCACGCTCAACCTCTTTCTGAACCGCGAGTGTCAACGAGCGGCACGCTCAACCTCTTTCTGAACCGCGACCGTCAGGGAGCGCACGCCCAACTCCTTTCTGAATCGCGAGTGTCAACGAGCGGGCACGCTCAACTTTCTACCAACGCTGTCCCTTTTTTCAACCTCCTCACCCCCGTCATCCCGAGCGCACACTCCGGTCATCCCGAGCGAAGCGAGGGGGATCTCGCCGTCCCGCGCCCTCGGGCTAGATGTCGTCCCGAAAAAGGGGACTGGCCACTCTGTCCCTTTCCCAACTAGTCCAAAACCTCAAAAGACCCCATAGTGGACAGAGCGGTCCCCTTTTTCACCAGCCCCAAACCCCAATCCCCGCCATAAATAACTTTTTTCCGACTCTATCTCCTCTCGATTCCTCCACTTCGCACTTTGCCTCACACCCCTCCGCACAATTCTTCGGTTATCTTGAAACCGAAGAGATCGGTGCTCGACCAGACAGAGAGCCGGTTCCACTGA
>Ga0182024_10003101_pt1 | contig 40186 bp, 41 predicted proteins | sample P32metaG_FD_120480 | JGI IMG/M metagenome (GOLD analysis project Ga0182024, IMG submission 120480) | Permafrost microbial communities from Stordalen Mire, Sweden - P3-2 metaG (Illumina Assembly) | ecosystem: Environmental > Terrestrial > Soil > Wetlands > Permafrost | place: Sweden: Stordalen...
ACGAAAGAAGTGGGTTTCGCCGATCGTGATCTCGTCGATTAATGCATCCAATTCCGGGGGACCCCGCAGCGGATCGCGCAGCAGGCCGAGGTACGACCCGCAATCCCTCAGCCCCACGCTGGTCAGCCGCCGGCACAGGCGTCGAGCTAAATCCGCATCCTTGTCAGCGTAATAAGCGAGCCCGGTTGACTTGACCAAGTGCTCCTTCAGGCGCACGTAAGAGGGATCATCCAGCAGCCGATCTTGAACGGACGGCGCGATGTTCACTGCTTTGTGACTCCCGCTTCACGGAGACGCTGCTGGGCCAGGCACTGAAATTCAACCAGCGCTTTCCGCTCTTTTTCCAGAAGAATTTTCGACGGAACAAGGATGGAGACATTCGTGTCCGCCAGGGCTACCGTCGCCCCGGCGCATGCGTTAAAACAATTCCGCTCGCCGACGGAAAGCAGGGCACTTTCGGGGACGGTTACGATTCGGTCGATCCCGTCCGCTAAAATCGCCACTCTGCCTTCCGAGGCATCCTTCAAAATAATGAGCACTGAGTACAGATTCAGATGCGTTTCCGGCAGTTGAAGCAAACGATCCAAGAGCAAAACCGGCACCGCCGCGCCCGAAAGATTGAGAATGCCCGCGAGCATGGACGGCATACCGGGCGGGACAGCAAGCTCAGCCATCGGCGCGACGCGTTCGATGTCTTCCAGCGGAAAAGCAGCGTGGTGAGCTCCGAGTTGGAAGACCACCAGGCTGCAGACGCGCCCCGGCGAAGCATTTCCGTCATCGACGCTCTGGTCGCGAGCGGAATCGAAAGCTTCGGCCCCTACCGTGGCATTCTCGAACACCGGCTTCCTCGCTTTAATCAGTTGATTACCGGTGTATATTCGGCTGTTTGCGCGTGGGACTTTAGTTCTAAAGACCGAGCTACGGTCTATAACGCATACCAGAGTTGCTGCGGTCGGCTAATTGGCGAGGCATTATTTCTGAATTTCTCTAATCACTTTTCTGCATTCAACCGATTAAGTGAAAGTCCTTATTATGCCTGCAGTAGATATTGCTCCGTCGTGCATCCTGATCGTCGACGACGAAGAGCACGTGGTCGATTTACTCCGCGAAATCTTAGAGGCTGGCGATTTTCACAATATTGTTGGCACCACAGATCCGCGTGAGGCTGGCCGGTTTTATCACGCTTACGAACCTGACCTGATCATCCTCGATCTGCATATGCCGCACGTCAGCGGCATAGATGTGCTGAAGGAATTGACGGCCGCGAGCGCCGGGACTTACTTGCCCATCGTTGTTTTGACCGGTGACGTTACGTCTGAGTCCAAGCGACTTGCTCTGGGCATGGGAGCGACCGACTTTTTGGTCAAGCCCTTTGATAGCACGGAAGTGCTGTTGAGGATCAAGAACCTGCTGATTTCGCGGGTGCTCTACAAGGCGCTCGCCCAGGAGAAAGAGACTCTTGAGGAGCGGGTTCGGGTGCGGACGCGGCAATTAGCGGAAGCGCAAATCGAAATTCTGAATCACTTGGCGATCGTATCCGAATATCAGGACGACGATTCAAGTCAACACACGCAAAGGGTGGGTGCGCTGGCGGCCGCGGTCGCGCGCCGATTAGGTCAAACGGACGAGGAAGTGGAATTGATTCGCCTGGCCGCTCCCTTACACGACATCGGAAAGGTGGGAGTTCCAAATCATATCTTGCTGAAATCCGCGAATTTGATGCCGAGCGAGTTCGAAATCATGCGATCGCACACTGCAGTAGAGGGCGAGATATTTGGAAAAAGCAAATTTTATTTATTTCAGCTGGCCAAACAGATTGCACTGTATCATCACGAACGCTGGGATGGCCTGGGATATCCGCAAAAGCTCCGGGGAGAGCAGATTCCTCTGCCGGCGCGCATCGTTGCGGTAGTGGACGCTTTTGACGCCGTGACCCACGGCCGCCCTTATAAGAAGGCGGTATCGTTCCAACAAGCAAGATCTGAAATCCGGGCGCAAGCCGGCTCGCAATTTGATCCGCGGATTGTCGAGGTGTTTCTGAGCGCTATCACACCGCAGGTGTTCGAAGAAATTGTGGGCGCGTCTCAGGGGATTCATGAAGCGTCGGTGAAAGCGCTGGCGGTCATGTGCAATGCTGGCGCTGAAGCGAGCGCCTTAGGGGAAGCCGCGTCGGCGCCGCGCTCGTGAGAGCCGCAGGCGGAGCAGAGCATACAAGGAGATGTAGCGTGATACAGACCGAGGCTCGACCAGCAGTGCTCGTCGTGGATGACGAGGCCCATATTCTGAGTTCGATGACTGCGTTGCTTGAGGAGGACTTCGCGGTTTTGACCTCGACTAGCGCCGAAGCAGCGCTTGGTCTTTTACAAAACCAGCAAATCGCCGTGATTATTGCCGACCAGCGAATGCCCGGCCTGGCTGGCGACGAGTTCCTGGCCAAGGCGAGAAAGCTTTCAGAAGCCACACGTGTCCTAATCACCGGATATGCCGACATCAACGCGTTGGTCCGAGCGGTCAATCATGGCCAGATTTATACCTATATAGCGAAGCCGTGGGAGCCACTGGAACTCAAGGTTACCGTGATTAAGGCGGCTGAACATTGCCATCTGATGCGGGAAGTGATGCGCGAGCGCGACCTTTTGCATGCGCTGATGGACAATATCCCCGATGCAATTTGGTTTCGGGATAAAGCAGGACAATTCACGCGCGTGAATAACGCCGCGGCAGCCTTCCTGGGTGTCGGTGATCCGTCGGAGGTGATCGGCAAGAGCGTCTCCAGCTTTTTTGTCGCAGACGTTGCTGAAAAGATGCAGGCCGAAGAAGAACAGATTCTCCGGTTCGGGCGCCCCGACGCCAACAGAGTGGAGCAAATTCGCCTGCAGAACGGCACCATCCGATGGCTATCGACCACCAAAGCTCCGGTTCTTGAGAGAGGCGGGACTGTGGCCGCGCTGGTCGGCGTCTCGCGCGATGTCACCGAGCAAAAGCAGGCGGAGTTAGCCCTTCAAGAGAGCGAAGAGAAATACCGGCAAATTGTGGAGACTGCCGCCGAAGGGGTCTGGATCTTCGACGCACAGTTCCGGACCGTATTCGTCAACACCAAAATGGCCAGCATGCTCGGGTACGTGCCGGAGGAGATGGCGGACAGGCCGGTTTCCGAATTCCTCCCCGACAAAGACAGGCCGGCGCAACTGGAGCGGTTCGAGAAAGACAATTCCAGCGACAGTACCGCCGACGTGCGTCTGAGGAGGAAGGATGGCAGCCTGATCTGGACCATCCGTGCCAGCAGTCCGATGCTGGATTCATCGGGGCGGCACATTGGCACACTGGCGATGTTCACGGATGTGACCGAGCGCAAAGCACTCGAAGAACAGTTCCGTCAGGCGCAGAAGTTGGAGGCGGTGGGGCGTTTCGCCGGAGGTGTGGCGCACGATTTCAACAACCTTTTGACGGTGATCACCGGATATAGCCAACTGTTGTTGCGGCGTCTGGAGAGTGACAATGCCGTGCGATCTCAGATCGAGAAGATCGAAGCTGCGGCGGGCCAGGCGGCTAATCTTACGCGCCAGCTGTTATCCTTTAGCCGCCGCCGGGTTTTTCAGCCAGAAGTGGTGGATTTGAATGCCATCGTAACGAATTTCCAGAAGATGTGTCTTCCTATCATCGGCGTGGATGTGGAACTTGTGACGCTGCTCGATCCTGGGGTGGGCCGCGTTCGCGCCGACATCGGCCAGCTCGAGCAGGTGCTGATGAATCTGGTTGTAAATGCCCGCGACGCCATGCCGCGGGGGGGCCGACTGACCATCGAAACCGTAAACGTACAGGGTGGCGCCGAATCCGCGCATTCCACCGCCAAGCATCCCGCGGGATGCTACGTTTTACTGGCGGTGAGCGATACCGGATGTGGCATGGATGCCGACACCCAATCGCATATTTTCGATCCCTTCTTCACGACCAAAGAGGAGGGAAAGGGAACCGGATTGGGCCTCTCCACCGTGCATGGGATCGTGTCCCAACATGGAGGGTACATTGGCGTCAGCAGCGAGTTGGGCAAAGGCACCTGTTTTTCGATCTATCTGCCGCGAGTCACGGAGACCGTGCAAGCGGCTCCGCCGCGGAAGGAGCCGATCGAGTGGCCACGCGGCCAGGAAACCATTTTAGTGGTTGAGGACCGCCCGGCTGTTCGCGAACTTGTGCGTGAAACCCTCGTTCCGTGTGGCTACCAAGTCTTGGAGGCCGCCAACGGCAGGGAGGGGTTGGAGATCTGTAAGAACCGCGCTCAGCGCATTGATCTCGTGCTTACCGATCTCGTTATGCCCGGTCTGAATGGCAAAGAGGTCGCCGCGCTGGTCAGGCAGTTATGTCCGGAGATAAGGATCGTTTACATGACCGGTTACGGCGGCGAGGCGCTGGCCGGGCAAGAAATCGATCAGAAGGAAGAGCTGCTTCAAAAGCCCTTTTCACCCGAGACGCTTTCGCGGAAAATTCGTGAGGTGTTAGGCGCGTCGCGCACACGGCATTCGATCCTGGTGGTGGATGACGAAAAGGAGATTCGAGAGCTACTGCGCAGCATCTTAGAAGAAGACGGCTACGAAGTTTTCACGGCGGAGAACGGCAAGCGAGCTATCGCGGTTCTGAAGGAATCGCCCGTGAACCTGATAATGACCGACTTGGCGATGCCGGTGCAAGAAGGATTGGAAACAATCACGTATCTTCGCAAAGTACATCCGTCGCTACCAGTGATTGCCATGTCCGGGACCTTTCGGGGCACCATGCTGAATACCGCCGCGCATCTCGGGGCGAGCGCGCTCCTGGAAAAGCCCGTGAAGGTAGATGAAGTATTGCGGCTTGTTCATCAACTCCTTCGCCGCTAGAGTGGAGTGGACCGGCCCAGTCCGGGCGATAAGATCGACCGGCCATATGGTCCTCCCAATGACAGGACAGAGAACGATCGAATCGCTCCGCAAAAGACTCAGAAGGCCGCGCAAGCTTCGACGGGCGTACCCAACGCACCGAAACAATGAGCGGCTTGCAGCAATGGTGACTTCACGTTGAAAAGCACTGGCGATCCATTCCTTGGCTGATCGTAATGCCAGCGGGTCTCTTCGTTTTTGGGCACCATATAAATCCACCGGCACCAGCTTCCGAGTGAATCACCCTCAATCCGCAGGTGAGTGACAACCGAGTGACAACGTCGGCCGTCCATGGCACGTTCCAGAGAGTCCGCTCCGTACCAACTGAACCTACTTGCACTCACTTAGACCCAACTGAACCGAACTGAACTGGCGCCATACACATTCGATTCCCGTTAGCGCTACCAATTCCTCATAGACTTACAGCCCAAGAGTGACAACGAGTGACGACGCGCGGTGCGCCAGCGGAAAAGCGGGCCATTCGGCGGTGAGTGTCGCCGATCCACTGCCGCTACCTTAATTCTGTTCACGTGTGTGCTGGACGAAATTTGCCTCGACACCCGCGTTCACCGACCCGATCATCCGGGGCCTGACGGCAATTTGAGACAGGATGCCAGGAACTAAGAACGTAAGATCAAGGCTCTTGAGAAGGTGCCGCTTTGAAGGAGATGGAAATTGTTTTAAAATGAGTAACGCGCTGAAAAATGCAAAGCCGGACTCGGCGAAGACCAAACCGGAGGTGTTCATTATTGAATCACTCGGTTTTGATGACGAGCGCAATTCCAGGCTCGAAGGAAAGGTACTTTCGGGCGTCCTCAGAATGTGTGGGAAGGAACCGCCGAATTTGAAAAAGTAGCTACCGGTTGCGCCGTGATTCAGGATTTATTTGATTTGTGCTGAGTTAAGCCACACCGATTCAAACGAATACGCAGACTCATCTTGGTCAGCGCAGGCGTCGTCGGCGTTGCGTGCTCCTCGGACGACCCTGCGGTCATCGCCGCGCCTGGGTCGCTTGCGGCCGGACGAGGTCTTTGAGACCTAACTGATTTATGTCCGTGATGATCTTCGCATACGCGCGGGTGGATGGTAGGGAGCACGCCAAAATTGTCCTGTAATTTTTGGCCACGAATTGCAGACGGATTACCAGCCGTTCACACATCGCCCAGAACATTCGCTGGCCCCGGCGACAAACGGCACAATTTCTTAAAAAGCGCGCCAAGCGTGTAAACATCGTATATTTGGGAGTTTGCACGGCGTACACGACCATACCGTTTGGCCACTTTTGGAAACTCCTATCGGGAAGCTCGCTTCGTCGGCTGATGCCGCCCCTTGACAGCAGCCGCCGACCGCCCAGCATCAAAACGAAGCGCCTTTGCGAATGTCCTGCAAACCCGAGACCTATATCAAGTCTCCAGCGAACGCGGGATGCCCGATGGACGGGCCTGGAAGAGAGCAGGTCAGAAGCACTAGTGCGCGCTAAGAGACTCCACCGATGTACGCCGGCTCGCTCGGGGTCGTTGGAGGCCGTCAACTTCCAGTTTGGCAAAGGCAGCAATGTGAACTCACAAACACCTGGCAACAGAACAGCGCTGCTCTAGTCAGCCACCGACTTGAGGCGCATTCAGCTTTTGCTTGTGAGCACAAGCCGGGATTGCCCCTCCACGGCCACTCGCGCTTAGTAGGGTGAGCCAAGGCAAACTTGTTCACTTCTCCTTGATCGCTGGTCTCAATCAAAAGATTAGCCTTGCAATCTCGACCAGTCGGATGATTGGCAAAGCCAGCGTTCTCCGTCCGGGTGGGACCATATTTTGTCAATCCATATGAACATGCAAGCCTTATTTGAAGAGATTCGCTTCTGTCGTCATGCAACTCATATCAGTAAGAAAGAAAAACGAATCTATCAACAAAATTGTTTTGATGGGCATCATTATAAGTTCCTAACGGCAGCGACCCTATACTCGCAACGAGCTTAAAGCGTTTTGCAGGCCGGAATGACCTCTTAACGATAAGCCGCGAGTAAGCCAATGTCACCAGTCATAACAGCAGGAAACATCGCCGCAATCCAATCGGTCGCGTCGGCGCCTCTGTCGGTTAATAAATTAGAACCGGGCTGCTACAGTACCCGCAGGCAGGATGTAAGCTCTGCTCAGGTCCAAGGCGCAGCAGATTATTCCGAAGGAAAAGTTCTGTTTGTAGGCGAACCTTCATCTAGCATTACACTCCAGACCACGCTTCAAGCCCTTGGATTCCAGATCGCCTCTGCATCTTCTTGCGGAGAAGCTCTAGAGAACGCGCGTGCCGTCGGTTGCGACGTAGTACTGTTGGATCTCAACGTCACAGAAGAAATAAACGGACTGGAAACCTGCCGGGAGTTCCGCCGACTCTCCCCGCATCTCCCCATCCTCTTTCTGAGCATCGGTAATAGTGAGGACGACAAAGTAAAGGCCTTCGATGCTGGCGCGGACGACTATGTGACCAAGCCGTTCCACCTACGGGAACTCATAGCACGAATCCGAGCCGCGGTTCGACGTTTCCGCACGCTGGAACCGGAAGAAGATACAACAGCCACAATCCAAATTGGCACGATCAGACTTGATCCCGCTCATCATGAGGCGTATAAGGCCGGAGAGATTCTTCGCCTAAGTCCCACAGAATTCAAGCTCTTGCACCACTTAATGGCACATGCTGGTGTCCCGATTCCGCACCGGCGTCTGCTGAATGTCGTGTGGGGCTCTAAATACACGGACGAGGTGGCGCACCTCCGTGTCTTGGTGCGCCAGTTACGCTCGAAGCTTGAGGACGATTCAGCTCACCCGAAGTACTTACTTACGGAACGGCAATTCGGTTACCGCTTCCGGAACCGCAACTTCGTGAATGGGTTGGCTCCCGAAGAAGGACGCGCCGAAGGAAGCTTTCCGATTACAACATCATCTCCACTGACGGCGGCCTTCGCGATGGGCGAGTGCTCATTCAACAGAGGAAGTGGGAGAAAGTGAGAGGTCTCATTATCTTTAGCCCGTCGGCTGCGCTGACGATGTGCATGGTGGCGGCCGTCCTTAGCGGAGGGATCCAGTATGCACTGGGCCAGTCCAACGTTAGTACAGGGATTCAGGGAACTGTGCACGGTCCGGCCGGTGGAAGTGTCGTGGACGCACGGCTTACCGTCAAGAACTTGGGTAATGATACGACGCAATGCACAACGTCAGACGCCGCAGGTAAATACTGCGTGCGTAACTTGATACCCGGTGCGTATGAAATCGTAGCGGCAAAATACGGATTCAGTGACGCGACGACGCGGGTCGTCGTGACCCCGCAGCGCCAGGTGCATGCCGACTTAAAATTCAAGCTCGCCAAAGTGGTTCGAACGGCTGCGGAACCGACCGAAATAAAGAACCTCGGTGCAATTGAAGCGCGGATGGAGCGGCTAGAGGCCCAATTGAAGAAGTACGAGGAACAGCTGAGTTCCCGAGAACAGCCACCCGTCGAGACGGCACCTAGCTCATTAGTTGCCGCTTTAGGGAAAGATCCCAATTTAGTTCCAATTTCACCAGCAACGCTCGCGCCGGATTTGAAGGGGACCGTGGCCTCTAATGTTGCCATGCCGACTGGGTCCGCTGCTCAGCAATCAACGTTGCCTTCCTCGTCTTCGTCGGCCCCCCAGAACCAAGCTCCCGTCGCTCCCGCTGTGGATCTCCAGACGCCGTTTGCTTTCGGAGACTTTACCTGGCTCAATGGCTCACCGCGTAATAAAGACGAAGCGGTGGACACGCCCTTTTTCACTCCCGAGGTCCGGTTCGACAGCAACTACATGGAAGATTTCAATCAACCCGTCGATCACAGCATGGGGGGCACGACTGAGAGTTTCCGATCCGGCGAATTCCAGGTAGAACAGGCCAGTGTCGGCGGCGACTTCCACTGGCAAGACGTTCGCGGCAGGATACTAACTATGTTCGGGCTGTTTGCTTCGACAACGGCACGGAATGACGCTAGTACTGCAGTCGGGCAGTGGGACCTGCGCACGGCATACCGCTACATATCGGAGGCGTATGGCGGATATCACTTTAATGTTAATCATGGTCTCAATGTCGACGCCGGTATCTTCGTCTCATATGTCGGTCTATTCAGTTACTACAACTTCGATAACTGGACCTACCAACCGTCTTACGTTTCATCGAACACGCCTTGGTTTTTTAATGGCCTTCGCGTTCAGTGGTTCCCTACAAACAAGTTGAAAATCGAACCCTGGGTTATCAATGGCTGGCAATCTTACGCCAAGTTCAATGGTCACCTCGGGCTGGGAGGACAGATTTTGTGGCAGCCGCAGGAGTGGTTCAAGCTGGTTCTAAATAACTATGGCAACGGCACGGATACTCTCGATATTCCCGGCCGCTCGCGCTTACACACTGACGACAGTATCGAAGTCAGATATTTCAACAAGCCCGAGAGCAGCGGGATTTCGAAATTAGCTTTCTCCCTTACCGGCGATGCGGGATGTGAGTACGGCGCAGGAGTAACTTGCCATGGTGGAAAAGGTGGGCCAAAGCAGTCGTTTCTTGGATGGATGGCTCACAACCGCGTTTGGTGGGACAAGGACCTCTTCGCGATCACGGTAGGTGGCGGCATGATGAATAACCCCGGTCGCTTTCTGACTCTTATTCCACCCATCAATGGAGCTGATGCCATTTCGGGTACGCCGTACTTCACTACGAATCCGGGCGACAAGGCCCATATGTGGGACTCTACGATCACTTTCAATTGGATGCCTAAGCAGTACATTACGTGGTGGCTCGAGGGTGGTTATCGACACTCGGATGTGCCTTACTGGACCGGTCGGGGTGGGATTACGCCTCCTGGCGGCAATAATGGCGCTCCCGCGTATTACGTTTGCAACACTGGCGCCACTGCTGGAACGGCAGACTTAACTTCAGCGTATGCAGCCTGCGGTGGACCGGGAAGCGTGTGGTTCCCGGACCTTCGCCGGGGTGAAGCTACCCTTTCGGCGGGTGTGATGGTCAAGTTCTAGCGTAGCGAATTATGGTGACGGTTTTGTGATTGCCCTTCTCCTGAGAGGCCATGAATGCATATTAGACACATCCATATTAGACACATCTTGGTAGCGAGCGGTCAGGCTGAGAAGCGAGCTAAACTGCGAACCGCGATGGAGCGCCAAGGTTATGAGGTGACGGAGACGGATACGGCCGATCAGGTTATTCGTGAAGTAGGTTACCGACAGCACCATGTATTGGTCTTGGACTCGTCGATCCCGGGCATGGATCCCTGCGAATTGTGCCGCATGCTGCGGACGAAATCCCACGCGGGAATTATTGTCTTAGCTCACCACGACACAGGACAAGCCCGCATCGACGTGCTAAACGCGGGTGCGGATGACTGCCTTTCAGCGCAATTTGTCCCAGCGGAACTGCGGGCACGCGTTCGCGCCTTGTTAAGGCGGGTATTGTCGAGCTCCACAGTTACAGAGCAGATTCGGCTTCACGACCGCGCAATCGATTTAAAGTCTCATAAAATAAGCGGCCCAGGTGGGCGGATTGTGCACCTGACGCCCAAAGAGTTCTTAGTGTTACAGAATTTGGTCGCGAATGCGAACAAACCGTTGTCGCATGAGAATCTCAGCTGGAAGGTATGGCAGCGGGACGGACGAGGCGACCTGGAGTACTTGCGCATCGTAGTCGGAAAACTCAGGCGAAAGCTGGAGCCCGATCCCGGGAATCCGCGATATATTTTGACCGAACGCTCGGTCGGCTACCGGTTTCAAATGCCGTTATTGGCCGCTCAAAATCGCAGGCCCGCCAGAACAGTGTCTACTCTGCCGCCTTGGACTCTTGCTGCAAGTCAGCAAGAATCCTATATATGAGCGCGACACACATCAGTTCACGAGCTGTAGGTGAGAGGTTGCCGCCCACCTTTGAAAAGGCAGCACGCGCTACACTTTCAGGGTTCGTTTCGCTCTTGCCAGGTCTACTCGTCTTAGCAGGACTCTCCGGGTGCACATGGATCTGCTTTCAACTCGGCGTAGATCTTGCATCGGTTGGTTTTCTCTACCTGGTCTGCGTGGTTCTTGCGGCGGTTTATGGCGGATTCCGGCAAGCTACCTTGGTATCGGTGATCGCGGTCGGTTTTCTCGACCTCTTCTTTGAAGAGCCGATCTTCAGTTTCACAGTTGGTCGGCTCTCAAATTGGGTCGAACTGGGGGCATTCGAGCTCACGGCACTGATCATCAGTCAACTTTCGAACCGGGCGCATCTTCGGGAACTGGAAGCCGTCGCCGAGCGCCGTGATACTGCAAGGCTCTATGAGACAGCACGGCGGATTCTGCTCTTCGATAGTCCTGGCGACCCCGGTAACCAAGTTGCGCCACTAATCCGGGAGATGTTCGGGCTTCGTAGTGTGGTCTTGTTTGATGCTCTATCAACCACAGTTTATAAAAGTGGTGATCCAGAGCCAGGCGTTGAAAAGAGAACATATGATGCATACTGTCTGGATTTAGAGGCCTTCGACCCGCAAAAGGAGAGTTGGTTTTGCGTGCTTCGCCTCGGTGGGCAACCAATGGGCGCCTTGGCTCTATGCGGAACCGAAATGAAGCAGCTCATCGCCAAGGGAGTGGCGTCTCTCGCCGCCCTGACATTGGAACGCGCGCGCATGCTGGAGCGGCAATGCCAAGCCGAGGCGGCGCGTCAAGCCGAACAATTGCGAACCGCAGTGCTGGATGCTCTGGCACACAAATTCAAGACGCCGTTAACCATCATAAGCACCGCCAATTCAGGCATTCCAGCGGCAGGAGATCTGTCCGGCTTGCAAAGAGAACTTGTTTGCTTAGTCGATCAAGAAGCGAGGAAATTAAACGATTTGGCTTCGCGTCTCGTAGGTGCGCCGAAATTGGACTTCGAGGAATTCAAGCCACAGCCAGAACCCCTCCTTTTCTCCCGATTGATCAAAACAGCCATTCAAGAAATCGAACAGCGGGCCGAGCGCGAGCGATTTCAGGTCTTGCTTCCCGCTTGGGAACCTCCGGTTTTCGCCGATCGGGAGCTGATCCTGACCGCTCTCGCACAGCTTGTCGACAATTCACTCAAGTACTCTTTACCAGGGTCCCCCATCCATATAAGTGTCGCCGTCAAAGAAACCTCCGTTGTCCTCAAGATGCGAAGCAAGGGGTTGGTGGTATCTGCAGCCGACCTGGAGCGCATATTCGAGCGCTTCTATCGTTCGCGGGAAGCCCAACATTGTTCTGCCGGGACCGGTCTGGGGCTTTCCATTGTCAGGACCATCGCGAACGATCATAGGGGGCACGTTTGGGCTGAAGCCGAACCGGATTACGGGACGGTGTTCTCGTTCTCCTTGCCCGTTGCCTCGGACGGAGTTAGCTGTGAACGATAGCCGCATCTTGCTGGTGGATGACGAGATCCACCTGCGCCATAGTCTTCGATCGACGTTATGCGCGCTGGGGTTCATTGTAGGCGACGCAGCAACAGGTGAAGACGCATTGGAAAAGTTGCGCAAAGAAAACTTCGACCTGATGTTGCTGGACATCAACATGCCCGGGCTGAGCGGCATTGAGACGTGCAGGGCCATTCGAGCGAGATCGGACATCGGCATTCTCATGCTAACGGTTCGCGATCGCGTGGAGGACAAGATCCAAGCCTTGAACGCCGGCGCCGATGGCTACGTGAGCAAGCCCTTTGACATCAACGAGCTGCTCGCTCGCATTCGGGTCACTCTGCGCCGCACCCGAGGGTCCCTGTTCCCGGATTCGCTGCTCCGCTTGGGCACGACTGAGATTAGTTTTTGGGACCGGCGAGTGACCGTCGATGGCCGGGCGACGCGCCTCACTCCAACGGAACTAGATCTGCTCCACTTTTTTGTCACTCATGCCAATTTGGTATTGCCGCACGAGAAGATTCTCCAAGCAGTCTGGGGTCCTGATTATGGCGACGAGGTCGAATATCTTAGAGTATTTGTGAACCAATTGCGAAAGAAGATCGAGCCGGATCCCGCGCGACCCAGGTATATTCTGACCGAGCCATGGCTGGGCTATCGCTTCGCAATGAATCCAGTAGACACCCGTGCGCCGTCCTAGTAGGTCTCCAGCGGAGGCGTGATTCCTTTCATCACAATTCAGTCAGTATTGTGCGCTTAGCTAATGATGACAACTTGATGACGCGATTCTATCAAATGCGAAGAGCATGCCAAATCTTAATTACATTGGCCCGAGAAGCAGTATCCAAACGCTCCCAGCGCCATGGTGTCGGCAGTTACCAATAGGTTCATTGCCGTTGCTTTCCGCCAAAAGTGTCACGTTTAGATGCCAGCCAACTTCTGCGGTCCTTTCCGGATGGATGCCGGCGGCGACCGGTATAGATCAGGAGGGAAGCAATGCCGGCAACAGCGGCCATGTAGAGGACCGAACCGAGGCCGGGTGTCCGGAGTTCTCCCGAAGCATCCGAAAGCGCTCCCAACAACAACATAAAGCCGATTAAAAGGACGCCAGCGGCTACAACCCATCGTGGAAACTCCACAGACTCGGCGAAGCTTCGCTTACGTGGCCGGGACAGTCTTATTTTGGTCTTAAACCTTGCCATTTTTTCCCGGCGCTCTTTGATCGCGCGCATCTTTGACTATCTGCAAGAAACGCCCTGCCAGCTCCCGAATCCAATCCAGTTCACGCCGCTGGACAGCCTCTGGATTGATCAACTCCCGGCCAATTCCCAACCCAATAGCTCCCGCCAGGATGTAATCGGCGGCATTCCCTTGAGTCACGCCTCCGGAGGCGATCAATGGTATATGCGGGAACGGCGATTTGAGCGTTCTGATGTAACTGGCGCCCCCGAGCAGTGAACATGGATAAACTTTGACGAAGTCCGATCCCGCCTTCCATGCAGCCATGATGTCAGTGGGGATCAATGCACCTGGAAAGACCACCACATTGTGCTTCACCGCGAACTCGACAACTTCAATATCGAGGCCCGGGCTGGTCAGAAACTTAGCGCCAGCCTCCAGGCAGCGGCGCGTCGTCGCAAGGTCAATGACCGAACCGCCGCCAATAATCAACTCGGGTTTGGTGCGCGCGAGCTCGGAAATCAACTCGATCGCTCCGGGAGTCGTCATCGTCACTTCCGCTATTGGAATCCCGCTGTCTGAAAGTGCTTCTATGGCGAACAAAGCATCCTCAGCTGAAGAAAAACGAATTGCAGGGACGATCCCGATCTGCTCTATGCGAGTCCGGATGGTCGCCGTGGTCATAAACCAGCCGCCTTCGAGCCCGGAATCAGCGGCTCGGGTGGCTTTGGTATTCGCGTCTTGAGAATCACGATGTCCCCGTATCCGACCCTCAGGTTCAGCTTGTGCGTAGCCGGTGAAGTCTCGTTCACGATCCGATGGCCAAGGAGCCACCACCGGCGCTTCTGCTGTCCGGGGAAGTCAGAATTCACCTGGCCGAAATCGCTCTTCGCCGTAATGTTGTATAGGCCTTCTTCGGGAAGATGCATTAGTATTTGCCCCTCAAGCAGGGCCACCTGGATGTCGCCAACCAGGCCATCCACGTTCACATCCCCAACGTGATGATTTGCAACAACTCGGGCAGTGCTCGGCGCTTCGATGCGGTATTCCAGATCGAAGTTGCCTTCTCCTCCCACCGGATGAAGAACCCGATTCCTGGGAAAACTGGTAGTGATTACCAACTCATCGCCGCGGCGCTCGGCCGCGACACGCACCTCTTCCAGCTCGTGCGTGGCTTTTTCGCGATCGCGGGCATCGATCTCGGTTTTCGTGGATTTGATCGTAGTGATCTCCACATCGGGCCGGTCCCATGCTTCCACGGTCAGCACGCCAATCGAATTCCTTAGGCGCAGAGTGCCGCCGGAGGGAAAGTCAATACGCTCTGTGTGAGTCACTTGCACCTTTTGCCTGGGTTCGTCCGCGGCAAACAGCAAACAACCGGTTCCCACTCCAATCACTGCCAATTTCCGCATCATAATGAGAAGCACACCCCGAAACTAACGGTTCGCTCGTCGCGTCGCCACTGATCCAGAGCCAAGTTGCGCCCTTTCCTCGGCGTCGCAGGAAGACCTGGTCAAACGGTCGATCTGCCTGTCCTTTTCTGTAATCGCGACTGTCAAAGCACCCAGAGTTTTTCTCACCGATTCGTTCGCTGCCGTCACGGCCTCCAGCTCCTGCCGGGCCTTCCACCAGGTGGCAACCGAAACGATTAGCCCCAGGCTGAAGAACAGCGTCAGACCTTTATAGAAAATGCTGCTCATTGAACACGATTGATCGTGGCGACGAAACGGAACATATTCTTACGTACCTTCACCTGACTCATACACGCTCCTCGCCTCTTCTACCGGCGGCAGATGATCCGTCGGGCGAGCCCACCAGACATAAAAAGTAGGCAACAGGAAAATGCTCATGATGAGGTCGCAGATCAAACCGCCCACCACCACGATCGCGAACGGGCGCTGGGAGTCGGAGCCGATCGCGTGCGATAGTGCGGCCGGCAGCAGACCGAGCGTAGCCACCAGCATGGTCATCATGATCGGTCTGAGCCGGCGTGTTGCGCCTTCAATTGCGGCGTCGACGATCGGCATTCCCCTAGAGCGCAATTGATTGATGTATTCGACCATGATGACGCCCGTCTGGATGGAAGCGCCAAACAAAGCCATAAAGCCGACGCCGGAAGAAACGCTGAAATGCGTCCCGGTGATGTAAAGGGCCAGAAGACCGCCTATACGAGCGACCGTGACATTGACCAAGTGCAGGCAGGCCCACTTGGCGGAACCGAAGGCGCCGTAGATAATCAGGAAAATGAAGAAGACGGTCAGGGGGACGATTATAAGAAGGCGCGCATCGGCTCGCTTTTCGCTCTCGTATTCGCCCTCCCAGTTAATGTGATAGCCGCGCGGAAGCTGAACCTGTTTGTTCACCTTATCGATCGCCTCTTCGACGGCGCCGCCCAAGTCGCGGCCGCGGACGCTGTACTTAATCGGGACATAGCGCTCGTTTCCTTCGCGGTAGATTTCACCGCCTTCGTCCCGCTCTTCAATCCTGCAGAGCTGTCCGAGCGAAACTCGCTCGCCGGTCGGCGCCAACAGACGAATATTCTCGATCGCCTCTTTGGTGTTGCGAAATTGAGGCAGATAGCGCAGCACCAGGTCGTAGCGCGCCTCGCCTTGCAAGACTTGAGTGAGAGCGTTCCCTCCGGCCGCGGTATTAATGGCATCCTGGACATCGGCGACGTTGATCTGATAGCGCGCGGCCTGCTCACGATCGACAATGAAATTGTCGTTGGGCTGGCCTACCACTCGAAAAATTCCCAAGTCCGTAATTCCTTTGACTTGGCGCATAACATTGACGATCTGCTCGGCTCTGTCCTCGAGAACCCGCAAATCCTCGCCATAGATTTTGGTGGCAAGCTGCCCCTTCACCCCGCTGACCGCTTCTTCCATGTTGTCGGCGATCGGCTGGGAGAAGCCCCACACCACCCCCGGCAGCTTACTCAACTCCCGGTTCATAGCCGCGATGAGTTCTTCCTTGTTCTGGTGAAATGCCGAGCGCCACTGCTCCTTCGGCTTCAGATCGGCGAAATACTCTGTATTAAAAAAGCTGGTGGTGTCGCTTCCATCGTCCGGACGTCCCGTCTGGCTGGAACATTGGGTCACTTCGGGAAACGAACAGAGGATGAGTCGAGCTTGATTCGATAGCCGAATGCCTTCGCTGGGTCCGGTGCTAGGAGCAAGTGTGCCGCGCACCCACAGCGCGCCTTCATCCAGGTGCGGCAGGAACTCGGATCCGATCGCAGGGCCGAACCAAAGGTACAGGCTGAAAGTCAGAGCTACCACTGAGATTCCAACCATCACCCAGCGATGATGTACGGTCCAGGTAACAGCATGCCGGTATAGTCTGGTAATCCAGACCAGCACGGGGTTCTGCCATTCACGGGTCTCTTTGCGAAACAGAAAACTCGCCAAGACCGGAGCTATGGTCATCGAGAATATCACCGCGCCCAGCAGTGCGAATGCCACTGTCCAGGCCATCGGACGGAACAGACGGCCTTCGACCCGCTGCAGAGTAAAAATGGGCAAATAAGCTGTAATGATGATCGTGATGGCGTAGAATACGGGCCGTTGCACTTCATGCGCGGCCTCACGGATTCTGTCGCGAATGGGCTTGGTCACCTCTTCCCTATGCCCCAGGTGGCCGACAATGTTCTCCACCATCACAACCGCTCCATCGACAACCATGCCGAAATCCAAAGCTCCGAGCGATAAGAGGTTGGCCGGAACGTGCTTGAGTTGTAAACAAATGGAAGCGAACAACAGAGAAAACGGGATGGTGATGGCCACAATGAGAGCCGCGCGCAAATTTCCCAGAAACAGGATCAGAATGATCGTGACCAGAATGAAGCCGTCCGTCAGATTGCGCAGCACCGTTTTCGTGGTGAAGCGCACCAGATCGCTGCGATCGATAAGCGGATCGATGGTCACACCGGGAGGCAGGATGTGATCGTTCAGTTGCGCAACTTTTTTATGAATACCCTGCAACGCCGTGTCTGCCTCGGCGTCCTTTCTGAGGAGCACGATACCCGAAACCACATCGTCGTTATCTATGACCCGTCCATCCTCGTGCCGGGTCGACCGGGCAAACTGGCCTAGGCGTATCTTCGGACCCTGTGAAACGACGGCGATGTCTTTGATGTGGAGCGGCGTGCCGTTCTTGGTCAGAAGGACGGTGTTCTCGATATCGTGAACATTCCGGACCAGACCGACTTCCCGAATATTGATCTGTTGCAGACCGGCTTCGATAAAACTTCCGCCCCCATTGGCGTTGTTATTGGTGAGCTGTTGCTCCACCTGACCGATGCTGAGTCCGTAGGAGATCAGCTTGTCGGGGTCCACGCGAACCTGGTACTCGCGCGTGGGTCCGCCAAAGCTGGCAACGTCGACAATGTTGGGCACTGCCTTGAAATTCTTCTCCACCACCCAGTCTTCAATGGACTTCAGCTCCATGACGTCGTAAGCAGGGTTAGCGGAGTGCAAGGTGAAGAAGTAGATCTGACCGGCAGGGCTCCAATCTGTTTGTATTTGCGGCACCACGCCAGCGGCAACCGCGGCCGGCGGAAGACTCACCTGCGAAAGCCGCTCGAGCGCCCGCTCGCGATCCCAGGCATTCAGTTCCTCGTCGTCAAAAATGAGCTTGATGTCGGAGAGGCCGAACAAGGAGAACGACCGCAAATGAGTTACGTGCGGCATACCGTTCATCACGATCTCCAGCGGAATCGTAACTTGCTGCTCCATTTGTTCGGCTGAGATTCCCGGCCACTGCGTGACGATCTCAACGTAGTTGTCCGCAACGTCGGGATAGGCCTCAATGGGAAGAGCGTGGAACGCGACGATCCCTCCGCCGACCAGCAGAGCCGCGAAAGCCAAAACGAAGAGGCGCTTGTCCAGGGCGAAGTCAACTATCCGGCGAATCATTGCTCTATTGCTCCACGGTGTTCTGGAAGACAAGCGCGCGTGTGACCACTTGGTCACCGGGCTTCAGGCCCGAGACCACCTCCTGGATGTTGTCAGGCAGCATGTTTCCAGCAACCACTTCCTGGCGCCGGAAGCGGGCATTCCCCAAAGGCGCGTACACCCACTCGCGGTCGTGCAGGTGCAGAATCGCGGTGGCTGGCACCGTCGCGCGCTTTTCCATCGTTTGCCCGTGGAACGTAGCGGTGACGAACATCCCGATCCTCATCAGACCGGGATTCTCAACTTCAAGTCGGACCTTTGCGGTGCGAATGTTGGGGTCGATAATGGGCAGAATGTTGCCGATTCGTCCCTTCAAGACTCGGTTCGGATAGGCGGCCAGATGGATGTCGGCATACTCGCCGATGTGAACTTGCGACATGTTGTTCTCCCACACATCACAGATAATCCAGACCCGCGACAGATCAGAAATGGTAAAAGGGTTCGGCGCGGTGTATGACTGGACAGCCGATTGGTTGGTGATTTCCTGATCCGTGATGGTTCCCGATACCGGAGCAAATACTTCGACGATACCCGTGGGATGGGCGGGGTCGACCCCGAGCAGCCCGAGTTGCTCCTTCGCCGTCTCAAGAACGACCAAGTTGTCGTCCTCGGCGTTCTGGGCAATTTCCTGAGCGCTCTTCGGGATCGCCCCATGCTCAAACAGGATGTTGGCGCGGTTGAGCTGGAGCTTCGTCAATTCTTCGTTCTTGACGGCCTGGCGGTAATTGGAAAATGCGCCCGCGATATCTGAACTTCTCACCTTAAACAGAAGCTGGCCCTTTTTCACTTCATCGCCGAGCCGCGCGTCAATTTCCACGATTCGCCCGGTGGCGAGCGACGGTACGGGCACTTGCCGCGAGACGTCGGGATTCACCACTCCGGTCACGTTCAGCTCCGGCGCGGCAACGTGCTCACCCGCCGTTGCCAACGGAAACTGCTCCGGGTGATCAACTTTGAAATTGTTGGAATCCAGGTCTGGCTGGACCACGATGGGCGTCGGACCCGTGCTGGCCACCAGGTCGCCTTGCGCGCTCACCTTCCTTTCACACCCGGTGATTAGAAGGTTCAAGCCCAAACATAAAGTTGTTACAACGACAAATGAGCCATTCATAGTAAAACCTCCCGGCCCGCGGCCATGTTCATTTGCGCCGCGGCCGTCAAATAGGAACCAATCAGATTCAGGTAAGCCAAGCGAGTGTCCCGGTAAGCTTTCTCGGCATCCAAGTAATCCAGCAAGGACGCACCTCCGTTCTGGAAGGAAAACGACATTTTGTCGCGAACATCAATCGCCAGCTCTAGGTACTTGGTCTTATATGGCTTTATAAGGTTGATGTTTTGGACGAGTGTCCAGTAGGCGGAATCGACGTCACTGAAGACCTGTGCCTGCGTGGCATCCCGCAATCGCTCGTTGCGGCCGATGTCGATCTGGGTGAGGGCTTTCTGGCCCTGATTGCGGTCGAAGATGCGCAACGGAATCGAGATACTGGCGCCGATCGTGTTGTAGTCATATGGGTTATTGAACGAAGGGTTGTGCGTCCACCATGCGCTGTACGTCGGATCGGTAGACCCGTTGGCAACGGCAAGCTTGTAGGTGACCTTGGCCAGCTCGACATTCTGCACGGCAGCCTTAAGGTCTGGCCGTGCGTCCAGGGCAATGTTCCGGAATTCCTCCAGTGGCCTCAGCTCCGCGGCGAAGTCGAACAGTCCGGTGACGTCGAACCGCTCAATCGGTGTCCGGTCGTTCAAGAGCATCAAAAGCTGGATCTTGGCGGTCCGAAGATTCACGAATGCAGTTTCGTAGTCCGATTCGAACTGCACCCGCTGCAGCTCCAGACGATCCAGGTCCACTTGAGCCAGGTCGCCGGCCTGGAAGCGCGTCCGATTGACTTCAAGTTCGCGATCCCAGTAAGTCAGGTTCTCCTGCGCGTTCTGAAGGAACGCCTTCGCTTGCAAGACTTGAACAAACGCGCTGCGAAGGTTAAACACCAGACCGCGCTCCTGGTCCAGATAAGTGGATTCCGTGACCGCGGTGGATTCTTTGGCTTGGTCACGGCGCAACTCCCGTTTCTGCTGGCGTTCGTGTAAATAACTAATGCCGGGTGAAAACTGGGTCCCGGTGAACGGCCGCCAGACCCCTTCATAACGAGAGATTTGAGTACCATCCGTCGAGAACGTAAAATCCGGATTGGGACGGAGGTAGGCTGTGATCTCCGCTGCCCGCGACTCATCGATATTGAGCTGAGCAGCTTTTAAGGTCGGGTTCGTGGCCGCAAACTTATCTTTTATCTGCTGCCAAGTGAAACCTGTCTGAGCGAAAGCGTCAGCCGGCAGCAATCCCACGACCAGAATTGCCCTGCACGCACGTCGGCTCAGATACGACGTAGCAACCGTTGTACATTTCACGGTCTTCATAAGAATGGAGAAAAATGCTTTGGCTCGGTAACGAGGAGCGATCGACCTAGTAACTCTCGAACTTAACTCGCTATAACTTGAGGGGCCACCAATCGTGTGTTTAATCTCTCCGGTCTTTTGATCGATCGCTCGATTGTGCCCCGGTCTCATTCCGGCGAGACTCAGCCTTTCGGTGTCGGCGATCGCTCTTCGGACAGGATTCCCTAATCTTGTGGATAAGACTCTTTTCGTAACAGACGATTCACCGTAGGATGAGTCAATGTGGCTTCACAACAGTCTGCCTACCCCATCCCAATAGCGCAGAGCGGAGCTATGAACGATCAAGCGCCACAGAACCGAATTCGACTCGTCCTACTCGATGAACTCGTCTTGTTCCGTGCGAGTCTCGGCCGCTTCCTGGCATCCGAGCCCGGCTTTGAAGTGACAGGCGAGTGTGCCACCCCCGCCGAAGCTCTTAAGGTGCTTGGACGTTCAACGGTGGACCTGGTGTTGTTGGATTTCGAAATCGGTACGGAACATGGCAGTGACTTTATAACAGCCGCGCGGCAGGCTGGTTACCAGGGCCGGTTCCTAGTCGTTGCGGGGGCGCTGGATGTGCAAAAGTCAGCTATCGCACTAAAGCTTGGTGCATCGGGTATTTTCCTGAAGTCCGAAGCTTTGGACCGCCTTTTGCAGGCCATCAAGCTTGTCGCCCGCGGAGAGGTCTGGGTCGACCAGAAGGTCATTCAGCTCCTAGCGGCCCAGTTAGTCAATGGATACCCTCGACTTGGCGATCAAGCACCCAGTAAGGCGCTGGATGACCGGGAGCGGAATGTGCTTCTAGGTATTCTAGGGGGGCTTTCCAATAGGAAGATCGGTGAGAACATGGGTCTTTCGGAAAGCTCCGTCAAGAATATCATTCAACAGTTGTTCAGTAAGGCGAGTGTGCGGACTCGAAGCCAGCTTGTCAGAGTGGCGCTAGAAGGCTCGTTGGGTGCTGCGCAAGAATTGATCCAACGCCAGCCCCACGAAACGGCCATTGTACGCCGTGCGGAATCGCCCGAACTACGTCAACCACCCGCGGTCAATCTGCCGGTGGCCCGACAATCACACGAATAATCGTTTCACACGCAGGTTAAAGAAGGTTGCGATACCGTTCCAGCGCCACGCGAACGAGTTGGCTGCGCGTGCGTACAGCAGCCTTTGCAAACAGTTGCTGAAGTGTATTCTTGACCGCACTCTCCGAAATGCCCAGACGGGTGGCTATTTCCTTGTTCGCCAATCCTTGGACGAGGAGCCTGAGTACCTCCAATTCACGGGTGTTCAGTGAGACCTGCTCGTAGTTATTCGCAGGCAACAAAGTAGTGCCTGCTGGGACCGCCTCTTCAGTGACATCCGCGATGATCGCGGCTAGCTTTGGGTTCAAGCCCTCCTTATATGTCGAGAACCACACGTCTGCTGTAAACGTTTCACCGCTGCCCCGATGCCCTTGGCACTGCATCGATGTCCGGAACTGCGGCTTTTCTTCCCACCGCAAGGCATGGTGCAGTTCGGGCAAAAACGCCGCGATTGGATGCCCAATCAAATGTCCATCGCGCGGTGCGATCAGTTGAGTGGCCGCCTGATTGGCTAGTTCGATGAACCCCCGTTCGTCGACCGTCACGATCGCAGCCGGGGCTCGTTTCGACCAGAGCACGTAACCTCTCTTGTGTCTCCAGGGTCATCCGACGATTCCGAACTAGCTCCGCAACGAACAATCCGCAGCCCACGAGCGCCAACATCTCAAGAGAGAGACGAGTGAATGATCTGCTCAATGAGCTAAAAAGCTCCGCGAGAACGGCGCAGATCACACCGAGCAACGCGACTGCCCATCTCGGCAGAAATCCCGCCGCCAACATGATCGGGAACAAATAGAGAAAACCCAACGACACGAAGGGCATCGTCCACCAGTCCATGACAGCGACTACCAGAGTGATTGCGGCGCTAACCAGCAGGACAGGAGTCCGGTTCTTCGGTTCCCACACTCTTTCCAAGGGCAGCATGTAGTTTGGTTAAACCGTCAATTATCCCATCGCTATTCGGTTTTGATACCCAATCAAATGAGTAATCTCCGCGGTCGTTTCGATCCTCCGGCTAATCGAAGGGTTGGGACCAACTCCCGAATGTCGCGAGCATAACCGCCGAGCAGTTGCGCGCGCACGGCCTGGAATCGTACGATTGGCTTTAGCTATCAGTTTGACCCGGGCACGATAGCGTATGGGAGCAACATGGGCCGGCCTGACGACATTGGGTCACAGTCCTGTCCCGAGTGCTGCGTAGTAGCCACGTCGCCAATTTACTTTCAGTTGATGAAATTCTGCGGGCTGAGTGAACTTCACCGTAATATGTCGGTACTTGCCGTCCCAGTTCTGGTTGGACGGCCTGTAGCCGAGCAGGTACTCGCGTCGGATTTCGATCCCGATCCTGGCAGCTACAACTGGAAGGTCGTGTTCGTCACTGGGATCCAAGCTTCGGCCACCCGTGTCAATGCAGAGCCGCCTCAGCAATCGGGCCCCACTTGGGTCGTAGCGTCCCCGCCCGCAGCAGACGATCTGATGCATGCCCAGAGCATATATCTGAACGTCCGAATCCAGCACCGCCTTGCGGATTGCGTCCTCGGTATAGCGGCTGTGGTTGTCCTCGCCATCGGAGATGAGCAGCAGTACGCGTCGTGGATTGTGCGCCTTCCCCATCTCACGCAGTCCGGCGTATACTGCATCCAGAAGAGCAGTGCGACCATTCGTTTCCGTGCGGCTTACTTCTTGAAGAATCTCTTCTGTGCTGTTGGTAAAGCCGTTCACCATCCGTGGATCGGAATCGAAGGGTAGAAGAAAGAACTCGTCTCCTGGGTTGGCTGTCTTCAGGAATTGCGCAACTGCAAGGCGGGCCATCGGCAGCTTGGTTTCCATGCTGCCGCTTACGTCGAATATCAACCCGACTGACACGGGAACATCGCCGCCCGAAAACGTCCTCATCTCTTGCTCGACTCCGTCTTCAAAGACACGAAAAGTTCCGCGCTGGAGGCCCATGATAAAGCCACCTTGGGGATCGGTCACGTTGACGGGAATCTGCACAAGAGTGCTGTCGATCCGAATGTCAGCGCGACACACGGAGCAATAGCCAAGTCTTGTGAACGGTTTAGCAGCTACGGAGTTGTTGGGGATATCTAGCCCCTGTCCGGGTAGCAAACCGCTACAGACGAGTAGAATCAGCAGAGAGGGATGGCTCGATCCCAGTTGCATCTGAATGCTTTACCCTCCGAATGGCCGTCCCAAGAACGCGAGTGGATTCCAAACCTAAGCAGAATCGTGCGAGCTCGGCTTGAGAGCGTCTTTGGACCAACGATCATAAATTACCCAGAATCAGCATAGTATGGTCCGCGGCTCAGATGAAGGCATTCTTTTAGCCAGTCATTCGATTGCAAATCTCGACCCCCGTTTTCCGGTTGTCGGGCATATGCCGCCGATCAATCATTCAAAGGCCGTTTGATAAACGATTTCTGGTTGGTAGGGTTCGGGAGAAGCTCGCAGGCGTTTGGCTGCTGACAAAGGTTTGCAGTCAATGCGCCGATCAGTCGAAGTCAACTACCGAAGTCCAACCAACTAGGGACCATTTGATTCCTAGCAATCGCGGGCTGCCCTGGCTCATAATGCTGACCTGACGGGAATGATGATTCTTTCGGAGAAGTTTTGGGACCGGCCAAACCGAATTCCAGTCCTAATCGTGAGCGCCGGGATCATTGCGCTGGTTGCTGTGGCGGACTGGTGGACCACACCGTATGTGTCGCTAGGCTTCCTATACTTGATTCCCATTATGCTCGCGGCTGGTTTCTTGCCCCGTCCAGCGCTCTTGCTGCTGGGCATGCTCTGTGCCTTGTTGAGCGAGACGTTTAGCTCGCTAGACTCGACCTGGAGAGTGAGTCGCTTGATCCTTGAGACGTTAGCGCTCGCGGGATGTGGGCTGTTTGTGTCGGAACTGGTTCGCAACCGCCGACTCAGCCTCGAAACGCAGCAGCGGCTCCGCGCTCTGGTCGAAACCAGTCCGGCGGCCATTATCACAGTCGATCAGCGCGGCGTTATCGAGGTGGCCAATCAAGCAGCAGCCGAACTACTGGTTGCAACGGAGGCCAAACTTATTGGCAAGCCGATTGCCCAGTTTTTGCCGGACTTGCAAAACGCACTGCGGTCCGACAGGGAGGCACAATTGCGGGCGTCGATGCAGTGCCAGGCGCATCGGGACAACGGTGAAACCTTGGCTGCCGACGTATGGTTTTCCACATACAAGGAAAACGGCGCCCCAAAGCTCGCAGCCATCATAGCCGACGTCACCGAGCAGCAACCCGACGCAGTTCCTTCCGATCCAGCAAGACCCGACGGCGCGGGGCGACCGAGCTTGAATGACCGTCAGGTAGCTGTCTTGCGGCTTCTCTTCGAGGGTCTCCGGAATAGTGAAATTGCGTCCCGGCTTGAGATGACGCCGAGTGCAGTCAAGAACATACTTCAGCAAGTGTTTTTGAAAACCGGAGTGAATAAACGCAGCCAACTGGTCCGCGTCGCACTGGAGCGATACCGGGATCTACTCTAGAAGGCATTTCAAAGCCACATGATTCCGTAAACGATCAATCGAACGGCTGGGACAGGCATTCGGGTGTTCAGAAGAGTTGATCCGGAAACCGTCTTCCTGCCTTCCCTGAGAGCCGCCTCTCGCTTACATATGCCTCATGCACCAGAAAGTACTAATCGCTTTGACTACGGTAGCGGTGGTCGCCGGCCCTCTCTTTGCCCAAGTTGGAGGAAGAATCACAGGAACAGTGAAGGACCCAACGGGTGCCTTCATAAATAGCGCTACCGTTGATCTCATAAACTCGGCTACCGGCATAAAACAGGAAACAAAAACTGACGACCAAGGGGTCTACACGTTCCCGGCAGTTCCGGTTGGGCAATACAACATCGAAATCACCGCCTCGGGCTTCGCGCCCTATCGTCGCACCGGTGTGGCCATCGACGTCAGCAGCGCTCCGCAAGTGGATGTGACGTTGCAACTAGCGAGCCAATCAACGACTGTGAGCGTAAGTGAAGAAGCAACGCAGGTGCAGGTGGAAAAGTCGGACACCCAGTTGGGCCAGACGATTACAACACAACGGATTCAAGAGGTACCACTCAACGGCCGCAGCTACACCGATCTGCTGGCGGTACAAACCGGGGTCTCTCCGGTAACGACCAGCGCAACATCCAGCACGTCGTCCGGTGGCAGTTTCGGTGCGGTCGCCGTATCGGGCGGACTGAATCCAGGGCTGTTCTCCGTCAATGGCCAGCGGGAATCCGCCAACGGGTTCCTATTGAATAGCGCCAATGTGGAAGAGCCTATCGCGGAGGGTGCTGCGATCATTCCGAACTTGGATTCCATTGAGGAATTCCGCGTTCTGACCAGCAACTTCGACGCTGAGTACGGCAACTACTCCGGTGGGTTGATCAGCGTTGTGACAAAATCCGGCACGAACCAACTACACGGTTCCGCTTTTGAGTTCCTCCGCAACACCGACTTGGACGCTCGCGGCTTCTTCGATCCCTCGCGAGCGACGTATCTCCAAAACCAGTTTGGTGGGACCCTCGGCGGACCGATCAAGAAGGACCAAGTCTTCTTCTTCGGTGACTATCAGGGCACGCGCAACATTCAAGGAATTGAGACCGGACTGCTTCCCGTCCCCTCATTGGCCGATCGCAGCGGTAATTTGTCCGATTTGGCGAACTTACTAACGGGCGCGGTCCAGGGATCGAACGCCGCGAGCTTGCTCAGACAGAAACTTGGCTATGACGTTTCACCGGGAGAACCCTACTACATGCTTGGTTGCGCAAGTGCAACTCAGTGCGTGTTCCCGAACGCCGTGATCCCCCAGCGTGCGTGGTCGGTTCCTGCGCAGAATCTGCTGCAGTTTATTCCGCTGCCGAATGTTGGGACCAACGAGTACGCGAACGCGTCCTTGGCACAACGGCTCAACGATGGAAAAGGATCAGCGCGCGTGGATGCCCAGACGATGCACTTTGGAACCCTGGCGGCGTATTACTTCATCGATAACTACAATCTGAACAATCCTTACCCCTCCCAACAGGGCGGAGCCAACGTCCCCGGATTCAACGCGCTCTCCAACGGCCGGTCCCAGTTGGCCAGTCTAAGCGACACCAAGACCTTCGGCCCGACGTTGGTGAATGAATTCCGGCTCAGCTATATGCGCGATTTCAATAACCTGGGCCAGCAGCAGGGGGGAGTGGGCACGAGCCTCGTGTCTCAAGGATTCACCGTAGGCCCATCGGGCATTCTTCCGGGAGACCCCAAGACTGAGGGTATCGAATCCATCGTCTTCAATAAGATCAATTTCGGGACGAACCCCTTCGCGCTTGTTCAAACCGACAATAGCTATCAGGTACAGGACGACTTATCGAAGGTGATGGGAACTCATTCGATGAAATTTGGCGGCCAGTTTCTGCTGCAGACCGTCAAAGTGTTGCCTGATTTCACGGCCAATGGGCAATTTCAATTTACTGGATACCAAACCGGATCGGATTTCGCCGACTTCCTGCTGGGGTTTCCGAGTCAGTATAGTCAGGGCTTCTCTCCCGCGTATTACGAACGATCGAATTATGGCGGCATCTTTGCTCAGGACACTTGGCGCGTTACATCCAATCTGACGCTCAATTATGGTTTGCGCTGGGACATGATCATGCCCTGGACCGAAGAGCACAACCAGACCGGCACTCTCATCGCAGGGGAACAATCCGTCGTGTTCCCAACTGCTCCCACCGGTCTCGTGTTCCCTGGTGATCCGGGAGTTCCCACGACGATTGCCCCAACGCACTACAATAACTTCTCACCTCGTCTCGGTCTTGCCTGGTCGCCGGGTTGGAAGGATGGGTTTCTGCGGAAGCTGACGGGGGGACCGGGCAATAGCAGTTTCCGCGCCGGTTATGGGCGGTTCTTCACTGCCATCGAAGGGCAGACACTGGCGTTTGAAACCGGCAACGCGCCCTATGGCCTTACCTATAGCAGCCCAGAGCCGCCGCTTTTCACGAATCCTCTGATCGGCGCCGAGACCGGAACGCGATACCCTCAGGAGTTTCCCGTCGCCGTTCCACCCTATGGCACGTCGGCCAAGAACCCTGCCTCCAACATCAACTTCGCATCGTACTATCCGATCAACGGGTTTGACGCGTATTTTCCGACAAACAAAAACCCGTACTCCGAGAACTATTTCCTTTCCTTCGAGCGGCAGCTTGGACGAAATACCGTGTTCGATGCCAGTTACATCGGTAGCCAGGCGCATCACCTGCTGGTCCTTCTTGCGGCCAATCCGGGGAACCCCGCATTGTGTCTTAGCCTAAGCCAGCCGAGTGACGTTGCGCCGGGAACGCCCACATGCGGACCTTTCGGGGAAAACCTGGTGTACACCAGGAGCAACGGCCAGATCGTCAACGGGACACGTGCTCCCTTCGGCAACGATTTCGGCACCGATGTCTACTTCGATGCGATGGGCAACTCGGTTTACAACTCATTGCAAGTCACCCTCAAACATAGCGGTGGCGGCTTGACTCTTCTGGGGAGCTACACCTACGGAAAGTCGCTGGATCAGGCCTCCAGTCTGGGCGAACAGGTGTACCCCTATAATTACGGCCTCACCCGGGCCCCTTCCTCTTTCGACATCAGGAACAATTTTGTTGTGAGCTATCGCTACGACTTGCCGCTTGCCAAGCTCTTCCATCACTCGAACAAGGCGACGTCGGGCTGGGCCATCTCCGGAATCACACAAGTCACCAGCGGTCTTCCCGTGACACTGGTCAACCCCAATGACACTTCCTTGATAGGAAGCTACAACAACGGAGTGAACGGCGTTGGAGCTGGGGGGTTGAACGTTGCGCCAGGCCCCCTGCAGCTCAACGGCAACCCAGGAAACGGTCAGCCCTACTTTAGTACCTCGCTCTTCAGTCTTCCCCCGCTCGGTTCGCCTGGAAACGCATCACGGCGCCTGTTTTACGGACCGGGTCAGGACAATTGGAATATCGCGTTGCTGAAGGAGACCCGCTTCAGCGAATCCAAAGTGCTGGAATTCCGCATGGAGACGTTCAACACGTTTAACCACGCTCAGTTCTTCGGTGCAAACTCGGTGGACGGCAATATCAACGACTCGACATTCGGTCAAGTCATCAGCGCCATGTCACCCCGCCTAATGCAGGCGGCGCTTAAGTTCCGGTTCTGATCAATTTAACAGACCAATACCACACAGCTTATACGAGAAAATGGCAGGCTCCGTCCCCGCTCGTCGCTGCGCCTCCCGTTGGTCGGCACCGATCCTTTTGTCGATCATGAACAAATGAAATTTATCTGTTGACATCGACCGGCCTTCTCATGGAAGGCGCTATCCGCCTTCTGATCAGCTAAACTGAACTGAATCCAAAGTATGCCGCTTTCCGCAGGCGACAAACTCGGCCCGTACGAGATCCTTGTGCCCATCGGTAAAGGCGGGATGGGCGAGGTTTGGAAGGCCCGTGATACCCGCCTCGGTCGTGACGTAGCCATCAAGATTTCTGCTGAGCAATTCAGCGAACGCTTCGAGCGTGAGGCGCGGGCCGTAGCCGCCTTGAACCATCCCAACGTCTGCACGCTGTACGACGTCGGCCCAACTACCTGGTGATGGAGTTCATCGAGGGCGAATCGCCCAAGGGTCTCCTGCCGTTAGAGACCGCGCTCGGATTCGCCCGGCAGATCGCCGCGGCGCTGGAGGCCTCGCACGATAAGGGCATCGTTCATCGGACATTGCGTACCGCTCAGGATCTTGGTGAGATCGACCACGCCAAAGGTGCAGTCATGAAAGAATCCGGTTCCGTGAAGGCTCTTGATGTAGGCCTCTTGAGCTGGCCTGAGTTGTGTTCCCGCGTCCATCAAGACCACCAGGTATGTCGTTCTCGTGCGAGCAATCCCAAATCGATGCTCCAGATTGGCAACCCGCCTATCGATCGTTTTCATCGCCGCGTAGTCCCGCTGGCGGCTGCTTGTTCGAGCGCCGCTTCTTTCTTGCGCCCGAATTTTGCGCCGTGGCCGGTCACCTGAGGATATCTGCACGCTTTTAAGCGGCATCGCCGCTTCATCGCCTTGCCGAGTTTCTTTCGAATTCGCTTGCTTTCCTGACGCACCGGAGTGATCCATGTTCGTGACCGCGGTGATCACCGCAAAAGGAGCAAATTAAATGACGACGAACACGGAAGAAAGCGCAGCCGGCCCTGCGACAGCCACAGACGAGCAGCCCAAAGCCGCCAAAAAGGCCAGCCGTGCGCCACGTGGCGCGCACGTTGCGCCCAAGAAAGCGAAGTCGGGGAAGAAGGCCACCCTGGCCAAGAAAACGCCCAAAGGCGCCAAGAAACCGAACGCCGCCCGAGACGGTAGCAAGACCGCCAAGGTCCTCGATCTGCTGAAGCGGCCCGGCGGCGTAACAGCCAAGGAGCTGATGAAAACTACAGGCTGGCAGCCCCACAGCGTGCGCGGATTCATCAGCGCAACGCTGAGCAAGAGAATGGGGCTGACCGTCGGTTCCTTCAAAGGTGTAGGACGGTGAGCGACGCTATTCGATCAAACCCTGAGTCCTTCAAAAACTAGTTCTTTCCCGCCGCCAGGCTTTCATCTTGGCCTTTTTCTTCTTTTGCGATCTAACTGAAGCCGCCGCAGGTCAAAACATCATCTCGATGGCGGTCAGGAAAAATGGAGCATTCAGCTCCCTGGCCGCTTCTACCAAGGCATTGTCCAGCCGCGCCCAGGCGGCTTCATGTGATTCGTTACGGACGTCTGCTTGACGCGCCATCACCTCTGCCACCAATTCTTGATCCGAAGACGATAGCTTCTTCAAGGCGGCCTGGTACACCTCAAACCAATCGACCGCCTGGGGCGGCGACATCCGGTCTTCCAGTTTCTTCAAGCGCCTGGATAAATGATTCATTTTCCGTTTTATCTCTCGATACTCCTCCTTTCCTGCGCGATCTCATCGAAGCTGCGTCCGTCGTTTTCCAACAGCGCCTTTCTGCCACTGCGATCTTTTCCACCACGATCAAGCCGTTCATTTTTGGGTCCTTTTATGGGCAATAACGGTAGCTGCGTCATGAGGACATTACTCTATGTGGCGAACGACATCAAGCACGTGAAGTTTATCGATCCGGCGAGCTGACGGGCGCCAATGAACCGTTTTCAATCGTCAGGGACGGACTTGTGGCTTAATTCAGCGGCCCAACAAGAGACGGTGCCATCGCAGCATACGGAGTGCGAAGATGAATGCAGGGAAGCACGGTCGGCAGCATCTCGTATGTTGTCGGGCGGCAATCGCCCTGGATGGGGCGCGAGGCGAAGCCAGGCTCCCTCCAGCATTGAAACAGGACAACTAAGGTGTCCGATCTGTATGACCGGCTCGATGAGATCCAGGGGATGACTCGGGTCTTAACGAATGACGTAGCGCGTCTCCGTCCGCTGCTGGGCGATACGTCGATCGCGGCTACATTGACCGACGGGGAAGAAGGTAACCGCCGTTTTTAGGATGTTGTTCAGAGCCGCGATTTCGCCTTGTCGGCTGCCACCGTTCTTTATGTCGATGAACGGATACTGGGTCGTGGTGAAAATCATCGGCCATCGCTGAAACAAGGATTGCCCTTACTTCAGCATCACTCGGTTCTGGACCACGATTTTTGCCGCGTCGCGCCGTACGCATAGTTTACTGCAAAACTTTGCCAGTGGGGACGTATCCGGCAAGACTTGATGTGCCCGGCGCATTGGAAACTTAAGTTTATTTTCAAGCCCCGACAACCTGAAACGCTGGATTCCTTCCGTAACCCTGCGCCGCGAGCGAAAGCGCCAGTAGAGACGGAAACCCTGCCGATGCCAGCCCAGCACCGTTTCGGGCTGGACAATCAGAAGCGACTTGGCCCAGTGCCTCCAAAAGCGGCGCAGCAGAATCCAAAACTGTCGGTCGGAACGTTGTAGCCGTGCCCGTTTAGTGCGGCGCTTCAAAATCACCAACTGATGCCGCAAAGCAACGATTTCAAGTCCGAGATCGTGGCGAGATGGGACGAAGCTTTGCAGCCACGTGAATACCGCAGGTATAAGCCAAAGCATCAATTCGCAGTTATATCAAGACGAGCGCCGGTCCTGCTGAGACCTTCAACACAGAAGGATTTTGGCGACCTACACCCGCGCCAGATTCAATTCGCGCTAAAGTTCACCTTCTAAGTTCTACGCCTTAAGGCGCGGGAACAAGCGTTCGGCATTCCCGCGCTCCAGGACGCGGAGGACCTCAGGTGGGTAACTGTCATTGAGATGGTCCACTGTGCTCTCGACCGGTTCGGCCGGATAATCGGTGCCAAATAGAAGCTGAGAAGGCGGCACGAGCTTTGTGAGTGCTGCGACAGGCATCGGATAAGTGGCGTGCGCGCACTCATAATAGAGCTTCCTCAGTTCGGCGAAAACCCCGTCGGGAATGTTGGCGTTCATGCCCTCATGATTCGAAGGCGGGGGTCCGAATCGATCAGTGGCCGCGCCGGGCACACGATCCTTAATTCGACCGGAGAGCGCGGGCACCGCTGCACCCGAATGGTTGACGATAAACCGAACATCCGGGCACTTCGAGAGCACACCGTTGTAAAGCAGGCTGGTAATGGCGCGCGTGGTATCGATATCAAACTCGATGACGGCGTCGTTCACGCCCTCCACCAAATGGCGGCAGCATTTATTCACGAAGGGGTGAACAAATACGACCGCTTTACGGCGATTGAGTTCCTGCCAGATCGGCATATATTTGGGATCGCCGGGCCATTTTTCTCCGAAGTTGCTTAGCGTGCCGATCCCGTCCGCCTTCAAAGTATCGAAGGCGTACTCGATTTCCTTCAAGGTACCGTCGATGTCGGGCATGGGCAGGACCGCAAAAAGTCCAAAGCGTTGCGGATGGTCGTCCATGACTTTCGCGCCAAATTCGTTGATTTTTCTGGCGAACGCCGCGCCTTTCTCGGCATCCATGACCTGATCGCCATCGCCGGGATGGGACAGCATCGCGAATCCAATGTTGAACTTGTCCATCTGTTCCAGCGACTGCTCCGGTGTCCAAGCGCTGACGCCACCGCGTCCGCCGCGTCCCCCGCCCCGCCCTGCGCCGCCCGCGGGTGGCAGTTCGAAATGGTGATGTACATCGAGCCGGCCAGTCTTATAGTTTTTGGGCAGGTTCGAGTTTTGGGCGAGCAGAGTGGCGGCGCCGGCGCCGGCGACCGCAAAGGTCTTCAAAAATTCACGACGATCTTGCATGTCCATCCCTTCAAGTCCGTGAGGCTTGCGCGGCGGCAACCGCCAGGCGCTCTTCGCGGTACGGGTCATTCACCAGCTTGCATTCTTGATTGAAGATCATGGTAGCGCGTTGGGTGCTGTTGTAGGGGGCCCACTTTGGAAGTCCTTTATGACTCGGATTTCCCTTGCGCGCGAACGCGATCCAAGCGCCGCTGTCGAGTCGCCCACCTCGGCCGGCATCGTGCGCGCTACGCTCAAGGGCATCCGGCGCACACTGGGGACCGCGGCGGCCCAGAAGGCCCCCACGCTCACCGACGACATTCGCGCCATGGTGGACGCCACGGACGCGGGCTTGATTGGCACACGGGACTGCGCTCTGATCTTGTTGGGATTCGCTTGACGAACGCAGAGGTACAAATGGCCGAAACATCGGAGAAAGAGTTAGTCCAACCAAGTTCCGCGACCGAGCATCATTCGGCGAGCACGCCAAAACCACGTCTGCCTCTGGACGTGCTAGAGACACGGGCGCGGGGGGACGATCCTCCGCAACGTGAGCAATGTCTTGAGCGACGAGAAAAAGAAACAGGTTATCGCCCTGGGGCAGCTAGGGCCGCTGCGGCGCATTGAGAAGGCCACCGGAGTCCGCCGCGAAACGGCCACCGGCTACTTGAAAGCGGCTGGCATCGCGGTTCGTCCGCCGGGCGGCTGGGGCAAACTAGCAAACCGGAACGCGTCAAGTTGACGAGAAACGCCCTAACCACCGATGTGGAGCCGCGGCATTTTCGAGCGCGAACCGCTCGATATTCCGCTCACGTTGCTATAATCGTTTTAGCGCCGACCAAAGTGCGGCGACTACACAATTGTGCTGCCCACTTGGGTTGCATGTAAGTCCAGGACTTGATCACGTTTGACAGGTACCAAGGCGATGCTGAGCAACGGTTTTACCCTTCTACATCCTTCCTATATCAGCTCGCTTCTTTTAGAAACGAGGTGAATCATGTGCTACAAAGATTTTCTCCGCGCGAAACTCGAAGGCCGCAAGCTTTCGATGGTTACGTGTTACGACTACACGTTCGCCAGCCTGCTATCCAAGAGCGCCATCGACGGAATCCTGGTCGGCGACAGCGCCGCGATGGTGATGCATGGCCACCCGTCGACGCTGTCTGCGAGCGTCGAATTGATGCGCCTTCACACCGAAGCTGTCGCGCGCGGTACGGCCCAAAAATTCGTCGTCTCGGATATGCCTTTTTTATCTTTTCGGAAAGGTTTGGCCGTGGCGCTCGACTCAGCATCCGTCCTGATGACGGCGGGCGCGCATGCGATCAAGCTGGAGGGCGTGGACGGGCATGAGGATGTGATTCAACGAATGGTGGGGAGTGGAATTCCCGTGATGGGTCATCTCGGCCTCCAGCCTCAATCCGTTCACTCCTACGGAGGGTTTCGAGTCCAAGGTCGAGAAGACGGCTCGGCGCAGGAGATTGCCCGCCAGGCCATCGCTCTCCAAGAGCTCGGGGCTTTTGCGATCGTACTGGAGTGCGTCCCTGCGAACCTTGCGCAGAAAATCACCAGCGCTCTTCACATTCCGACCGTCGGTATCGGTGCCGGCGCGGGATGCGACGGGCAGATATTGGTGCTTCAGGATCTTCTGGGCATGAGCACAAATTTTCACCCCAAGTTCGTCCGTCCGTTCCTAAACGGCGCGCGCAGCACGCTGGACGCGCTCGCTGCCTTCGATGAAGCGGTGAAAGCAGGGACGTTCCCGGCGAAAGAGGAGAGTTATTCTTGACCCGGCTTTGGAATGCTACAGCCGACTGGCTCGACCGACGGCGCGCCCTCACTGCGCGCAGTATTGGCTTCGTACCCACCATGGGAGCGATGCACCGCGGGCACGCTTCGCTCGTCGAGCGATGTCGTGAAGAAAATGAGATTGTCGTCGTCAGCATCTTCGTGAATCCGTCGCAATTCAACGATCCCCAGGATCTCAACCGATATCCGCGCACGCTCGATGAGGATCTGCGGCTGCTGGAAAGTCTGGGAACAGACGAGGTACTTATACCGAACGCGTCGGAACTGTATCCCCATGGATACCGTTTTCGAGTGGAGCCGGACAGCAGCCTTCAGATTATGGAAGGAACACACCGGCCAGGGTTCCTGCAAGGCGTCATGACGGTGGTCTTGAAGCTGCTCAATCTCGTCCGCGCGGATCGCGCCTACTTCGGAGAGAAAGATTATCAGCAGCTGAGGGTGATTACGGAAATGGCTCGGGAGTTTTTCGTCCCCACGAAGATCGTCCCTTGCGCGACGGTACGCGAGCAGTCGGGACTGGCAATGAGCTCCAGAAATAGGCTGCTGTCGCCGGAAGCCCGGAACCAGGCGGCGCATTTGTTTCGGGTCTTAACCACCGCGTCCAGTTCCGCCGAGGCGCGCGCGAACCTCGACGCACGCGGCTTCACGGTGGATTATGTCGAGGAGCACTGGGGAAGGCGATTTGCCGCGGCGTTTCTGGACGGAGTACGTCTGATCGACAACGTCCCGATTACGGAGGTTGAGCTTTCCGAGGGTTGTTGATTATGCTTCTTACGCTGGACGTTGGCAATAGTCAGATCTTTTGCGGAGTCTATGATGGCGAGGACCTAAAGACTACTTTTCGGCGGACCTCTAGCATCCGAGCGTCGTCTGACGAATTTGGAACTTTCTTGCGCGCCACCCTGCGTGAGAATGGAGTCAATCCGGAGCGCATCGATATGGCTGGGATTTGCTCAGTAGCGCCGGATGCGGTGCACTCGCTGCAAAATTGCTTTCGCAAGTACTTCCGGTTCGAACCTTTTCTGCTTCAACCGGGGGCGAAAACAGGGCTGAAAATCCGTTATCGCAACCCCTTGGAGGTTGGAGCTGACAAGATCGCAAACGCAATCGGCGCCCTCAGCCGATTTCCTGGCCGAAATTTGCTGATCATCGATTTCGGCACTGCGACCACGCTTTGCGCGGTTACCAAAGACAAGGAGTATCTAGGCGGAATCATCACGCCTGGGATGAAAATCTCCATGGCAGCCCTGGAATCGCAGACCGCGCGATTGCCCGCAGTGGAGATTATCCGGCCTGCCGAGGTTCTAGGACGTTCGACCGTCGAAAGCATCCAGTCGGGCTTATATTACGGCACTCTTGCCAGCATGCGATCGCTGGCGGATTCCATTACCAAGGAGCACTTTGCCAGCGAACCGCCTCTGGTTGTTGGAACTGGAGGGATGGGACGGCTCTTCGAGCAGGAGCATCTATTCGACGAATTTGTACCCGAGCTTCCCTTGCTCGGGCTGCGCCGGGCAATGGCAATGTCGCAATCGAGAGTCGCCAAGTATTCAGGAATCGCGGAATGATTTGTGCGAAATCCAAGCCGTTCAGGAAAAGTTCGGCATCACGGTTCACCGCCGCAGTCTGGAGCGGGCGTTAGCGAGCAAAAAACACCGCACTACCCTTATCTACGCTTCGAGCGATACCTCACGGCTTCGCCCGCAACACTCAGGGCCAAGATGGAGTTGCTCTCTCCTTTCTCATAGGGCTCTTTCATCCCCTACAACATGCCGGTTTTATCCCGGCGCACCCCGACAAACCCGACAGCTTTGAGCTGGGTCTCGTACCGAAGCATGATCCAACTCGTCCATGTGCAACATTCTTTGATTACAATGTTGTTATGTCTGAGCGCGCAAAGAATGCGAACTCGGGCCTCCTCCCCCGACGTTCTATTTCCGGTCACATGGTGCATTAGGTCATGAAAAACGTCAAGCAAGCGCTCAACGCGATGTACGCTCGGCGTCTAGGGAGAAATATCCCTTGTTGCCTAAATCTCGCTTCGTGAAGCGTGCGGGCAACCCCCGCGGATAGGTGGGAATGTTCACTTCTCTGCAAGATTAGTGACGAGGGAATGATGGATACATCAAGACAGCCTACCCCAACAGATCTGGGACTATTGTTCGCTCCCACCGAGCAATTCGAGCAAGGTATGGAAGCACTGCGCAAGCGAAAATCGGATGATCTTGAATTCAGTCGACGGGTTCAAAAACAAGCAGCCGACCTCGACGCGATGTACAAACGGTTCCACAGACGAGACTCTGGCGAAGCGATGCAGGAGGAAGAATTGATTCGTGGTGCGCGGGCGTGGGCCTTTCTTCAGCCGGCATCCTCGGAACAGGCCCGGCGGGAAATCACGCGGACCATTCGGCAGGACCCTTCAGTTCCGAATGACCTGAAAACGTCCGCAGAGTCGATTTTTGGGCTGCAGCATTTCGACAGGTTGCACAATGCGATTTGGCGTGAAGGGTATCCGTGCTTAGAGGACTTAGCAATTCAACAACACCAAATGCGAGCGCAAAAAATCTGTTAAGCGGGGGCAGTCGAAAACCAAGATCACTACATCGAAGAAGTTGAAGCAGCCACGTGCCCGAACTGCGGAATGCTATCCGGGCGGCCTAACCCAAGAAGCTTGGGCCAAGATTAAGATCATTGATGCTGTTTTCAAAACGCAGATAAATCAAGGTGCCGACAGAGATCGGGTCACATGCGAAGCTTTGCAACAGTGCTTCGACGTGATTGCGAGGCATGCGATCAAAGACCTTCAAAAGCTTAAGGACCAAATTTGGCGACAAGAAATTCAAGACAGCATACTGGAAATCGCTGTGAGCCTTGGGTGGTTGGACCCAAGAATGCGCCCCACCAAAATAGTCTGGGCACATCGCGAATGGCTGTCGAAGTTACTCGAAGGGCGAACCGCTTGTTTTGAATCCCGTTTGCTCGGGGAAACCTCGGCAGATCTCGACAAAGTTGGGTATATCGTAATCAAAGTGCCCGAAACGAATCCTCTTTTCCAGTCAGAAGCATCGTTGGATGCCATGAAGAAGCTGAATACTCAGTCGCCGAAGATCTTTACAGGCAAGGAGATAAGGCTACATGCGAGTGCCGCCTATGGCGTTCCGCCCGAGAAGATTACGTTCGAGCAATTCACGCAGGCAGCTTATGAATTCATGCGCAAGTACGGGAGTATTAGTGTCGTAGGAAAACGGGACCTAGGGCCGGGCGATGAATCAACTGCAATGACGCCGACTGGACGGGCCAAAGCTATCAAATCTTCCGCGAAGAGAGTTGGACGCCCGAGGGCACTGCCAATCATCGGCGAGAGGGTGAAAGACCTACGAGGCGATTACTCGCAACCAGCGTTCGCGCGACGAACCAAGCTCTCGGCCGACGTCATTCAGCGCGCCGAACGGGGCGAAGCAACAGAGCGCACAATCCGAAAACTGTGCAAATTTGCTAGGTCTAATGGCTCTCCGCTGACTGCCGAGAGCTTCAAAAAAAACACGCCGCCAAAAGCCGCAGAAACCTAGTTTCTGCGGTATCTGCGGTTTTTCCTGCCCTAGGATAAAAGCGTGCGGCGGGAAACTCAATCCAAGAACATCAACCAGGAATTCGGCACTGAAGCAGATGTCGAGCAAATCACTGGGCGTAAGCGACGGACGCTGCAAAAGGATCGATGCTTTGGCCGGGGATTTCCATTCTATCGCGTTGGCCGCAAGATCCTATATGACCTTAACGAGGTTCGAGAACGGATCCGCGCCGCTCGTGTGGATGTCTCCGCTATCAAAGAGGGTTCGCGTAATCCCGGAAATGCCTCTGTAACGGAGGTTCGCTCGTGACCGGCCCCCCGGCTGCGAAGCCGGAATGTGAACCGGCGCCGCCGATTAAACGCGCGAAGCCCGATGGTGTGCCGGTGCGCCTGTACGATGGCGCGCTGGTCGCTCACGCAACCCAAGAAGTTGAACAGAGGCTTATAACCGCCGGCGCTGTCGATTCTTTTAGGCATGGACCTCGCCGATACCCGCGCTTGCGACAGGGAATTCATATCCCGCGTACAGCTAAAGGGTGGGACATTATGGAGTTTCTTCGCAGATGGCATGGCGACAAGAGGGCCGCCGAGTATGTCGCCCACAAAGATAGACAGTCGGAAGCGCTCGTCTATCGACCGGCCAACCGGCAGCCCGAGCGACCTTCGAGACCAAGGATCAAGTAGCAATGTCCGTTCCTCTCAGGCAGTCGGACGTCCCTGAGGAGACCCACGCCGCTTCTGAACGCCACTACGCACCGTCGGAGGTCGCAGCACCGTTGAGACCATCCGGCGACTCTTTCAGAACGAGCAAGGTATTTTAGTGCTCCAGGCTCCATGCAAGAAAGGGAAGCGGCGGTATACGACGATCCGAATACCGCAGAGTGTTCTAGATCGCGTTCATCGGCGCCTTCAGAGGTAACATTCACACCGTATGCTTCAGGTGTATAGGCGCCACGTTAAGTCCTGCCGCTTCTGGACCGGCAGGAGCACGAATGGCAACCGGCGAAATAACAATTGCCGATGTCCGGTTTGGGTGGACGGTTTCGTGACCGGCAAGGGCATCAACAAGAGTCTCGGTCTTCGGGACTGGACCCGCGCGAACGTGATCGTTCGTGACTGGGAGATCGAGGGAAGTGTTCAGCAAGATTCGCCTGCCGCCGCCCCGGTAAGCGTTGCGTGCGCTGCGTTCATGGCAGATGCCGCGGCACGAGGCCTATCCGAGGCAAGTTTGAAGAAATACCGAGTGCTGCTGATCAACAGGCATTCATCCTGCGACCAAAAGAAGTGCTCTCCGTCGCTGTTGGAGGTCTGCGCCGGTACCGGAATACAACTCACAAGCCAGATTGCGCTGCCGGAGCTTAGCCGCTTCCGTGAACAGTGGCGGGACGGCCCTCTGTCGGGAGGAAAGAAGCTGGAGCGGCTTCGCTGTGTCGGCCGCTTCTTTATGGATCGAGGCTGGTGGAAAGAAAATCTGGCGCTGAAGCTTAAGCGTCCCAGGGTTAAGGACTCGCCGACGATGCCGTTCTGTTCCGCGAGCGGAAACTGGCCGCCAACAGCGTCACCCAACGACTCGGCGCGCTACGGTTTTTCTTCATCAAGACGCTCAAGCAGTCGTGGAGCACCGAGCAAACGCCTTATCCCAAGAA
>Ga0182024_10003102_pt1 | contig 40184 bp, 45 predicted proteins | sample P32metaG_FD_120480 | JGI IMG/M metagenome (GOLD analysis project Ga0182024, IMG submission 120480) | Permafrost microbial communities from Stordalen Mire, Sweden - P3-2 metaG (Illumina Assembly) | ecosystem: Environmental > Terrestrial > Soil > Wetlands > Permafrost | place: Sweden: Stordalen...
GCCCTTGGGCCGCAGCGTCGAGAAATCGTAGCCGATGCCGCCGCCCTGCTGCATGGTCAGCGCCGCCTCGCGCAGATGCGCGAAGATGCCGCCCATGTCGTCGGGGATCGCGCCCATGACGAAGCAGTTGAAAAGGGTCACCTCGCGGGCGCTGCCCGCACCGGCGACAACCCGCCCGGCGGGCAGGAACTGGAAGTCGCTGATCGCCTCGTAGAAGCGCTCGGTCCATTTGGCCGAGTCGCGCTCCGGCGCCGCCAGGGCGGCCGCCACGCGGCGCCAGGTATCCTCGATCGTCTTGTCAATCGGCTCGCCCGGCATGGCGCCGTGCGCCGGCGCCTTGAGCCGGTACTTCATGTCCCAGATCTGTTGCGAGATCGAGGCGATGCTGACCATTTGGGGGCGTGTCCAGGTAGGGATAACGTCATTTAATATAACACTTTGTTCGCATTTTGTCCTGTAGGTAAGCGGATCATGGGCAGAACTCTCTTACGTTTTCTTACCTGCATCGTCCTGGCCGCCACCTCGCTGCCGGCGGTCGCGATTGCCGACCCGGTCGAAACGACCGTCGAGGCGCCGGGGCCTAAAGGAGCCCTCAAAGGACTGATGCTATCGCCGGGCACGGCCGACGCTCCGGTCGTGCTGATCGTTCCGGGTTCGGGCCCGGTCAACCGTGACGGCAGCAGCCTGCACGGGCTCAGCGCCGCGACCTACAAGCTCCTCGCGGAAGGGCTGGCGGCGCGCGACATCGCATCGGTGCGGATCGACAAGCGCGGGATGTTTTCGAGCGCGGCGGCGATCCCCAACGCCAACGACGTAACGATCGCCGACTATGCCGCCGACATTCACACCTGGGTCGCGGCGATCCGCCAGCAGACCGGCGCCAAATGCGTCTGGGTGCTCGGACACAGCGAGGGTGGGCTCGTGGCAATGGCGGCCGCCAAGGACAATCCGCCGGATATCTGCGGACTGCTGCTCGTCGCCGCGCCCGGGCGGAAGTTCGGTGAGCTGATCAAGGACCAGCTACGCTCGAACCCGGCGAACGCGCCGATCCTCGACGAAGCGCTCCACGATATCGACGAGCTCGAGGCCGGCCGCCGGGTCGACGTGTCCAACGCGCGGCCGGAAATGCAGGGAATTTTCGCCCCGGCGGTGCAAGGCTTCCTGATCGACCTGTTCTCCTACGACCCGCCGAAGCTGCTGGCCGCGTACAAAGGCCCGGTGCTGATCCTGCAGGGCGAGCGCGACATCCAGGTCGGCATCGATGACGCCCGCCGGCTCAAGGCGGCCGACGAGGCCGCAAAGCTCGTGCTGCTGCCCGACGTCAACCATGTGCTGAAAGAGGTCGATACCGACGAGCGGATGGCCAATCTGCGGACCTATGTCAACGCCAAGCTGCCGCTCGCCCCGGGGGTGGTCGACGCGCTCGCCGATTTCGTCACGGCCGCAAAATCACCCTGAAGCGGCGCCCTCGCGTTCGAGCGCCGCGGTCGCGGCCTCGATCCGGGTCTCGAGCTCGCTCATCACCTGCCGGCGCGGCAGACCGGGCGGGATCGGCGGCAGGAATTGGAGCACGATGCGCCCGGGCCGCTTCACAAAGGCGCGGCGGCCCCAGTAGAGCCCGGAATTGACCGCGGCGGGCACCAGCGGCACCGCCAGCTCGCGATAGAGCGCGGCGACCCCCGGCTGATAGGGCATGTCGGCAACCGGCTGGCCCGGCCGGGTACGGGTGCCTTGCGGGAAGATCACGACCGGCCGACCCATCGCGATGGCGCGCTTGGCGCCGCCGATCAGGCGGCGCAGCGCGCCCGCGCCGCCCTTGCGGTCGATAAAGATCGAACCCGACCGCGTCGCATACCACCCGTAGAGCGGGACGAATTGCAGCTCGCGCTTGATCACCACCGCCGGGTCGCCGAGCAGCGGCGGCAGGATCAGCGTGTCCCACATCGATTGGTGCTTCATCGCGATCAGGCAGCCGCCCGGTGGGATGTTTTCGAGGCCGCGGATTTCGCCGTCGAGGCCGATCGTCCATTTCAGCAGGAACAGGACGGTCTGTGCCCAGAAGCGGCCGAACCGCATGCACATCCGCCGCGGCGTGAGCAGAAACGGCAGCGCAAGAATGCCGATCGCGACCGTGTCGATATAGAAAAGAACGTTGAACAGGACCGCGCACAGCAGCCTCGTCATTGGCGGCGGTCGCCGGTCGATGCGATGCGGGCCAGGCGGCTGGACACCGCGGCCTGGGGCCACACCGCGGTTATGCCCGGCCGGACCAGGGCGACGAGAAACTTGTTGTATTCGCCGATCGTCAGCAGCGCGACATCGATCCAGCCCGACCACGGCTCCGGCTCGGCACGCACGGCAAACACCGGCTCGGCGACGATCAGCGTATCGGGCATCGCCCGCGCGAACTCGATCAGGCTGCGCCGCATATGGTACCAGCTGGTGACCAGCCTGAGGCTGCGATAGCCCTCCTGCTGCATCCATTCGGCGGTCTCGCGAGCATTGCCGACGGTGTTCTCGGCCTCATGGCCGAGTTCGATGCGGCTCGTGTCGCCGTGCTCCATGCGGCCGACCACGCGCAGCAGCTCGACGCGGTCGACATGCGGGTTGACGCCGGAGATGAAAAGCTTTTGTGCCCGCCCGTCGCCGAGCAGGTCGATTGCGGTCTCGACCCGCAGCCTGCCGCCGGTCAGCACCACGATCGCATCGGTCGAAATCGTCCGGTCGCCCGCGATCGACAACGAGCTGTGAACGAACCAGACGAACCCCCCGAGCCACAACAGCGCGGCCGCCGCCGCACCGGAGGCAAGGAATTTGACTGCGCGCGGCCAGCGTCTCACGGCACCCTCACGGCATGCGGGCGAGCTGGCGCAGCACGGTGATCCGGGCTGTCGCCATCGCCACGCCGCCGGCGGCAAGCAGAGCCACGATCAGCAACAGCCACAAGCGCCAATCGAGGATCCCACCGGCCGTCACCGGCACGGGCAGGGTCAGCACATAGCCCGCCGGTCCAAGGATCGTCACCGTCACCGCGGCGGCGAGGCCGCCGATAATTCCGCCGCGCAGACCCAGCCAGAGCGCGTGCACCTGGAACTGCCGGGCGATATAGGCATCCTGGGCGCCGAGCAGGTGCAAAAGCTCGATCACCGAGCGGTGGATCGCCAGTCCGATGCGGGCGGTGAAGACGACGATCGCCACGATCAACAGGGTGACGACGACGACCCCGACCGCGATCAGCCCTTCGATGCGTAGCGCGAAGCGGCGCACGCCCTCGAGCCAGGCCCGATCGCTGTCCAGCTGCGCGTTGGGGACGACCGACTGGAGTTGCCGACGCAGCGTGGCGTAATCGATCCCGGCCTTGGGATCGACGCGGATATCGATCAAGCGCGGCAGCGGCAGCGTATCGAACGGAACCGAGCTGCCGAGCCAGGGTTCGAGCAGCTTGCCGGTCTCCGCCTGATCGAGCAGCCGCGCCGAAATCACGCCCTTGGTCTGGCGCAGCACGCCCAGCGACATCTCGATGCGCACCTGCGAGGTCTCGGCCGGAACCTGCAGGGTCAGGCTGCTGGCCAGCGCCGCATCCCAATTGCCAAGCGCGTCATCCAGCCAGATCAACGCGATCCCGCCGGTGGTCGCCAGATACACCATCAGCGCGATGATCCAGGGCAAGAAGCGGCCCGAGGCGTCCTGCCGGAGCGGCAGATCGAGCCGCAATTGTTGCGGCAGGGGCAGGGTTGCGATCATGGGGCGGGAGCGCCCTCGGCGGCGATCGACAGCGCGCCTTTGTCGAGGTGAAAGCGGCGGTGCGAGAACTGGCGCGCAAAGCCGATGTCGTGGGTGGCGACCAGCACCGTGGTACCGAGCTTGTTGATGCGCTCGAACACGCGCACCAGCAGCATCGCGATCTCGTCGTCGACATTGCCGGTCGGCTCGTCGGCGATCAGCAGGTCCGGCCGGCGCACGATCGCCCGGGCGATCGCGACACGCTGCTGCTCGCCGCCCGAGAGCGTCGCCGGGTGATAATCGAGCTTGCCGTCGAGCCCCATCCAGCTCAGCAGCTCGGGGACGTTCTCGCGAATTTCGCGCTCCGGCGCTCCGGCGATACGCAACGGCAGGGCGACGTTGTCGCGTACGTTCAGATGCTCGACCAGCCGGAAATCCTGGAACACGATCCCGACCCGGCGTCTCAGAGCCGTGTGGGTCACGCGATCGGTCTTGGCAACGTTGGTGTCGAACAGGCTGACGACGCCGCGCGATGGCGGTTCGGCGAGGTAGATGATCTTCAGCAGGGTTGTCTTGCCGGCGCCGCTGACCCCGGTCAGGAAATAGAAGCCGCCGGGGTCGAGCTTCAGGGAAACATCGTGCAGGATTTCGGCATCGGTACCGTAATGCTTGCCGACGTTCTCCAGTCTGACCACGCAACTCTCCGAGACGTTCCCCCCACCCCCCGGTCGGCACGCATTCAGGCGAGCGGGCGCGACCTTGACATGGCAATGCGACGGCGTCCAGCCAGCGGACATCGCCGTTTGCCGCGGCTCAGGAGCAGAGCGGGAAGGCCGGCCCCAGGCCGGGCTTTCGCAGCCCGGCCCGGCGCCAAACGGGCTCAGCCGATCGCGCCCTTCAGCAGTTCACCGAACAGATTCCAGCGTTGACCGTCGAACTTGGCCATCTGCACCTGCTTGACCGGGGCGAAGTCGGTCGGGCTCGTGTTGGCCGTGATCCCGGGAAGCAGCATCGGGACCGTGACATCGTGCAGGCTCGCGGCCTGCGTCATCACGTTTTCCCGGGTCAACTCGTCGCCGCATTGCTTCAATACCTGCGCCGTCATGGCGGCCAAGGAAGAGCCGGCGACATAGCCGGCGTCGCTCTTGTCCGCATCCGGCAGGTATTTGTCCATGAACGCCACCCAGGTCTTGAACCCGGCATCGTCCGTCCATTTCGGATCGCTTGGATCCTTCAGATAGAAATCCGAGACGATATCCTTGGCGTTCTCGAATCCGGCCGGCTTCAGGGTGGCGCCCACCGAATTGCCGATGCTGCTGAGGATGTGCAGCGGCGTCCAGCCGATCTCCGCCGTCTTGCGGATCGCCTGCGCCGCGAATTTCGGGATCGCGCAATTGACGAAGACGTCCACGCCCTTGGCCTTCATGTCGACGACCTGCGAATCGACCGTCGGGTCGGTCGTCTCGTAGCTCGCCTCGACGATGACCATCGATGCCTTCTCGCCGAGCCCGTCCTTGACGCCCTTCAGGTAATCCTTGCCGAAATCGTCGTTCTGATAGAGCACGCCGATCTTGCCCGTCGGTTTTTCCTTCAAGATATAGGTGGCGTAAATTCGCCCCTCGCTCTGATAGTTGGGCTGCCAGCCGATGGTCCAGGGATGGCCCTTGGGGTCGTCCCACTTGGTCGCGCCGGTGGCGACGAAGAGTTGCGGCACCTTCTTCTGGTTCATGTATTGCCAGATCGCGCTGTTCGTCGGCGTGCCAAGCGGGCTGGCGACCAGCAGCACCTGGTCCTCCTCGACCAGCTTGCGCACCATCTCGACTGTCTTCGGCGGAGTGTAGCCATCGTCATAGGAGAGGAAATTGATCTTGCGGCCGTTTATCCCACCGTCGTCGTTGACCATCTTCCAATACGCGACCTGGGATTTGGGAACCGCGCTATAGGATGAAGCGGGTCCGCTGTAGGGGCCTGTGTTGCCAAGCTTGATTTCGCTATCGGTTACGCCCGGACCGTAGTTCTTGGCGCGGGCCACGCGCGGCGACAGGAGCGGCACGGTAACGGCAAGCGCGCCGGTGCCGGCAAGAACGCTGCGACGAGTGAGTTGCTTCATAGCGTGCCTCCTTCAGATAGCTGTCAGGGTGTCATGTGATCGGGTCTTGGCGCAGAAGAGAGCTATCAATAACAACATGTTCAATGGCGGAACAAATAGTAATATTCCCCACCATCTAGATCTCCGCATATCGCTTAAGCGTTTTACTGCCATAATCGTCTGCCAGCCGGTGATACCCAAAATAATCATCGTGTATGTTATCCAAAAGATGAGCGGCGAAGATTTTCCGAGGCCGGCCCCTTTTACGATTAAAAGTGTTATTACCCCATAGGTAGATATTCCAAACCAAACGGAGAGAAATCGAGCGCGGTCCAAGGCCGGCGCTGAAAAACCGTCCCGCGCGAAACGGACGAATCCCGAGGCGCCCGACGGTGTTGCGAAAATCACCAGCAACAGGATGAAGCCATAAATCGCCCCGGACAAACCGGTCGAAATGCTGTTGGCGATGTTCGGCAGATACAGCACGAACAGTCCGCCGAACAGACAGCCCGCGATCGACCCGACGCCACCAATCACCAGTCCGACGAGCAGCGAGATCGACAGAAAAATAGTGAAGCTGTCGGGTGCGACAAACCCCACGACGAGCGCACTGAGTGCTCCGGCAACGCCGGTGTAAAGTGCGCTGACGCCGAAGGTGATCGTCTTGTAGAGCGAGGTATTGATACCCATCGCCGCCGCCGCGATCGGGTTGTCGCGGATCGCCATGATCGCGCGACCGGCGCGGCTTCGCACCAGGTTCGCCGCCGCAGCGAACATCAGCAGGATGACGCCGAGCGTCAAATAGTAAAGCCACTGATCGGTGGTAATCGGCAGAAACGGCGGCGGATCGGGCTGGAGGATGGGCAGACCCTGAACCCCGCCGGTCCACTCCTCCAGTAGGTGAAACTTGAGGATTTGCGGCATCGCCGTCGCCAGCGCGAAGGTGGCGAGCGCGAGATAGAGGTTCTGCAGCCGCAAGGCCGGCAGGCCGAACAGGAAGCCGACGGCGAAACACACCGCACCGGCCGCTGGCAGGGTCCAGAAATACGAAATGTCGTAATTGTGCATCATGATCGCCGCCGTATAGGCGCCGATGCCGTAGAACGCGCTGTGGCCGAGCGAGAACTGACCGTTGAACCCGGTCAACAGGTTAAGGCCGAGGATCGCCAGCCCATAGACCATCACCTCGGTCAACGGAAAGATCATAAAGCCCGGAGCGGCGAGCGGGATTAAAAGCGCGACGATCGTCGTACCGGTAATGATCAAATGGCGCGTCGTCAGCCGCGCGTGCAACGGGCGCTGCGCCGAAACCGCCTCTGCCTGCGGCACGGCGATACCGTCTTTCGGGACGCTCGTCATACGCGGCTCACCACGCGCCGTCCGAACAACCCGCTGGGGCGGAACATCAGCACGACGACGATCATGATCAGCGCGAAGGTCAGTTTGAGCTCCCGCCCGAAATAGGGAATGAACGTGCCGGCGAGGTTCTCGATGATGCCCACGGCGAACCCGCCGGCGACCGCACCGGCCGGGCTGGTCAGCCCGCCGAGCACCGCGCCGGCGAAGCCGTAGAGCAGCACGCCCAGCATCATGTTCGGCTCGAGGAATACGACCGGTGCGATCAGCATGCCGGCGACCGCGCCGATCGCCGCGGCCATGCCCCAGCCGAGCGCGGTCATCCAGCCGACGCGGATGCCGACGAGCCTTGCCGACTCGGGGTTGGCCGCCGCCGCGCGCATCGCCAGGCCCAGCCGCGTACCGCGGAAGAACACGTAGAGCAGGGCGAGCATGACCAGAGTCACGCCGATCATCCCGGCTTCGTGCGTGTCGATCAACGTCCCGCCAAACAGCGGCGTGTGCCCGAAGGGCGTTGGGAAACTCTTGATCGTGTAGTCCCAGATCTGGCCGGCGGAGCTGTTGAGGATGCTGAACAGCGCAATAAAGGCGACGATCTGGCTGAGGATCGGCGCCTTCTGGACCGGCCGGAACAGCACCCGGTCGATCACGACGCCGGCGGCGAACGACATCACGACCGCGAGCGCGAACGCGATCCAATAGGGCAGGCCCCAGGCCATCAGCTGCCAGGCGATAAAGGTCGAGAACATCGCCATCTCGCCCTGGGCGAAATTGAGATGGTCGATCGCCTGGTAGATCATCACCACGGCGAGGGCCATGCAGGCATAGATCGCGCCGTTGGCAAGCCCCGCCATCACCTGCTGCTGCAGCAATTCCATCGCTAATAGCCCAGATACGAGCGGCGAACCGCTTCGTCGGCGCCGATCACCGCGGCCGGTGCATCGAGCACGATGCGCCCCGTCTCCAGCAGGTAGGCATGCTCGGCCAGTTCCAATGCCAGAGCCGCGTTCTGTTCGACGATCAGCATCGCGACCCCGGTTTCGGCATTGACCCGCCGCAGGATTTCGAACAGCTCCTCGACGATCAGTGGGGCGAGGCCGAAGGACGGCTCGTCGAGCAGCAGCAGCCGCGGGCGCAGCATCAGCGCACGGCCGACCGCCAGCATCTGCTGCTCGCCGCCCGACAGGGTGCCGGCCTGCTGCGCGCGGCGTTCCTTGAGGCGCGGGAAATTGATGTAGATGCGCTCGATGTCCTCGGCGATCTCGCGCCGGCCGTGACGCGTCATCGCGCCGAGCTGCAAGTTCTCCTCCACGGTCATGCGGACGAATGTGCCGCGGCCTTCGGGTACATGCGCGATGCCGAGCCGCACGATGTCTTCCGTGGCCCAGCCCGAAACGCGCTTGCCGTCGAAGGTGATGTCCCCGCGCACCCGCACCGTGCCGCAGATCGAGCGCAGAATCGTCGTCTTGCCGGCCCCGTTGGCGCCGAGCAGCGTGCGAACCTTGCCCTCGTCGAGAGCGAAGCCGACGCCGTGAAGTGCCTGGTTCTGGCCGTAGAAGGCGTCGAGCCCGGCGACCTGGAGCATCATGCCGCGTGCTCCCGGCCGGTTCCGAGATAGGCGCGGATCACATCTTCGTTACGCTGCACCTCAGCCGGCGTCCCTTCGGCGATCTTGCGGCCGAAATCGAGCGCGACGACTTTGTCCGACACCGACATCACCAGGTTCATGTGATGCTCGACGAGGAGCACGGTGACCTGCCGCTCGTCGCGGACCCGGCGGATGAACCCGCCCAATTCGCCGACTTCCTCATGGTTGAGCCCGCCGGCCGGTTCGTCGAGCAACAGCAGCTTTGGTTGCGCCGCAAGCGCGCGCGCCAGCTCGACCCGCTTGCGGGTGCCGAGCGGCAGCCCCTCGGCCGGCCGTAACGCCACATCCTCGAGCTCGAGCATCCGCAGAAGGGACCATGCGGTATCCGTCAGCCTCGCTTCCTGACGGTGCACCCAGGGAAGGCCGAGCGCGTCGCTGACGAAATCGCTGCGGCTGCGCGAATGGCCGCCGATCCGCACGTTGTCGAGCACGGTTTGCGGCCCGAACAGGGCCAGGTTCTGAAAGGTCCGGGCGATGCCGATCTCGGGAATGCGGTATGCCGGACGACCCAGGATCGAGCGTCCCTCGAAGAGAATTTCGCCGCGATTGGGGGTGTAAAGCCGGCTGACGCAGTTGAACAGCGTCGTCTTGCCGGCCCCGTTGGGGCCGATAAGACCGAGGATCTGCCCTTCTTCGATGGTGAACGACACGCCGTCGAGCGCGACGATGCCGCCGAACCGCAGCGCGATATCGCGGACTTCGAGAAGCGGCACGGCCGCCGGGACGCCGTCGGCTGCAGCCACGCCGCTGCTACCCTTCGAGCAGAATTGGGATGAGGTCTGCGACGTTCGCTCGCGACATACTTACTCATACCTGACGGCAATTGCGGCGGGAAAGTGCCGAGCGGGAATCGACAAGTCAAGAACGGCCGGCAGTGCAACCCTGAGTGAGATGATCTCGTTCTGCACGTCGCATCGACAAGCCCGGCTAAATCCGCGATCATCGCTTGAATGATCCTCACGTGCCCTGCCTGCCGCACCCGCTATCAGGTGGACGATCAAGCCGTGGTGCGTCCGGCGGGACGCACGGTCCGCTGCGCCGGTTGCGGGCATAGCTGGCACCACATGGCGCCGCCGCCCGCGCCGGTCATCCGCCTGAGCGACGAGCCGCCGCCGCTGCCTCGATCGTCGGTGGCGGCGACCCCGCGCGCGGCGATCATCGCGCCGCCGGCGCCGCGTCGCCGGGGCGGGGTGGGATTGGGCTCGGTTCTCGTGGTGCTGCTGCTCGCCGGGGCCGCCACCGGCATCTATTTCGGACGCGACCGCATCATCGGTTTTTGGCCGCAGACCGCGCGGTTCTACGAGCTGGCCGGGCTTGGCGCCGAAGGACCGGGCGAGGGCCTCGACATCGCCAATGTCACCTCGACGCGCAATGTCGACGGCCTGATCGTCGAGGGCGACATCACCGACAAGGTCGGCGCGCCGCGCACGGTACCGCGGCTGCGGGTGGTCTTGCGCGACGCCGCTCGCAATGAGGTCGCGGTTAAGATCGTCGAGCCGCCGAAGCCGCGTCTGCTGCCCGGCGAGGTGGCGCATTTCGTCGTCGCGTTCATGCCGGCGAGCGAAGCCGCGGTCGAGGCCCGGGTGACGTTCGTTTCGGGATGATGGCGCTGGAGCGCCGGTCGCCGGATCGCATCGCTTTCGTCATTCCCGCGAAAGCGGGAATCCAGGGCCAACGCTCGTCGCCCGCCCTGGACCCCCGCCGTCGCGGGGGTGACGATGAATAAGGCGATCCTTTGAACGGATAACGGCGCTAATGCCGCCGCGTCAGGAATTCGGCGCGGGCGAGGGCATGCAGACGGGCCATGCGCTGGCGCACGGTCGGCGGACGGCCGCCGCCCACCATCAGCGGCATCCCGTGCCCATGGCCCGTGCTGACCACCAGTTCGCCCTTGTCGTTGAATCGGATCTGCCGGCCATCGAACAGCAGATTGCCGAGCCCGGTCTCGTCGAGATCCCAATTTCGCACCGGTCCGGTGTCGATGTGCATGAAGCCCGAATGCGGATACCAGCCGACGCCGCCGTGCTGCATGCCGCGCGCCGCCTCCATCGCCTGAGGCAGCTTGTTGCCGAGATGGATATCAAGCGCCCGGCCGTAGATATGCTGGCTGTTCTCGGCGACCCCGAAAGTGGTGCGCGCCAGCATCTCGTTGGTGGCGCGGGTGCGATAGGCGGAGAAGACCGCGGCCTCGACCTCGCCCACGGTCTCCATCACCGCGGCCAGGAAATCGATGACCCCCACGTCCATATCGATGGTTTCGCCAGAATGGAAATCGCGCAGGAAGACCGACAGATCCTCCATCGCCCCCGCGATCGGGCCGGTATCGTCGCGATAGGGCCCGTCGAACGTCTCGCCGGTATGCGGATTGAAGAGGCGCAGCCGGCGCCCCTCGGGCAGCGGCATGGGCATGGCAGACGCCATCCCCGGCAACGCGATCGTACCGGCGATGATTGCGAGAAGGAGCCGACGGTTCATCGGATCGAAGCTGTAGCGGCCATTACACTAACATCCGGCTTCGCTGACCGTCGTCGCGGCGGCGGTCAAAACCGCCGGAGCAGCCGTTCGATGTAATCGAGCTCGATGGCCGGGCGTGCGCGCTCGCCCGCGCGCCGCCGTAGCTCGTCGAGTATTTCGCGGGATTTTTGCAGGATGCCCGCATCCGGGATCTTCACGTCGCCCTGGTCGTAGGTGCCGTTGCTCGACAGCGGGCGCCCGAACGGATCGCGGTCGCCGCTCTCGGTTTCGTCGCTGTCCGTGGTTCCCATTCCCTCGCCCTGGTTGGCGAGGCTGTTCTCCATTCGCTGGTGCATCTGTTTGGCCAGCTCGCGCGCGCCCTGCTGAAGCTGGTCGAGCGCCTCGGTCTGCGGATCGATCGCCGCACCGGCCTGTCCGCGCTGCAGCGCGCCGGTCGCCTCGTGCATCGCCCGTTCGGCGCGACCGAGCGGGTCGGGGATGTCGCCGGCCCCGGACCCCAGGCGGCGCATCATGTCGCCGAGCGCATGACGCAGACTTTCCTGCTGGCCGGCCTCATCGCCGAGATCGCCGGCTTGCGCGCCGCCCTGCTGGCCGTTCCCTTGCCCGTTCTGCTGACCGCTTTCCGCCTGACGCTGAGCCCGGAAGCTGCGGTCGAGCAACTGCTGCTGGTGCTGCATCATCTGCTGCAGGCCGCGCATCATCTGCTCGGCCCCGCCACTGCCGCGCTGCTGGGTCTCGCCGGGCCGCGCGCTGTGCAGGTTCTCGAGCATGTCCTGAAGCTGCGAGAGCAGTTCGCGCGCCTCCTGCTGCGCGCCGCTGTGGGCAAGCTCGCGCGCCCGGTCGATCATGCGCTGGAGATCTTGGCCGGTGAGCATCCGCGACGGATCGGCCGGCTGCGCCCCCCGGTTCGGGTTGCGCTGCATCTCCTCGGCGAGAGCCTGCAAATAGCGGTCGAGCGCCTGCTGCAACTCGCGCGTCAGCCGGTCGATCTCCTCATCCGGCGCGTTGCGCGCGAGCGCGTTCTGCAACTCCTGCTGCAACCGCCGCAACTCGCGTTCGGCAAGCGACAGGCCGTGATCCTCGATACGCAGCGCGGTATCCCACAGGAGCGGCACGACCGCGGCGATCGACGCGTCGACATCGGGCTCGTGCAGTCGCAGGCTCGCCAGCCCCAACGCCATATAGACCACGGTATCGTCGCGATAGAGCGTCGGCCGCGAATTGAGGTCGCCAAGGATTTCGGCCACTGCGTCCCGCGACGCGGGATCCTTCGCCAGCTCCCTGCGCTGATCGATGATCGCGCGGGCGACCGGGTTGTGGAACTCGCGCTCGGGAAGGGTCATCTTGACCGGCTCGCTCTCGCCGGTCTGGCCGAGCGCATCGGTGGCGACGATGCGGATTTCTACCGGCAGCCCCGCCCACGGATGCGGCGACAGATCCTGATAGCTGGTATCGCGCACCTCTTTGAGATTCAGGCCGGGTAGCGGCAGCTCGATCTCGATGGTGTCGCTCGACTTGCCGTCGGTACGGCGGATCACGACCTTGACCGCCTCGACGCCGTAATCGTCGCTCGCCTGGTAGTCGAGCCGCAGCGCGGCATGCGCGGTTGGCTTGGGCGGGGCGGTGAACGCCGCGGCCGGCGGCCGGTCGGGGATGATCTCGATCGGCCAGCGGCCGAGCGTGCTTCCGCCCTGGCTTACCGACAGCGATTGTCCCTTGGTCAAAACGGCTTCGGCGCGGAAATTATGTTTGTCGATTGCCTGGAAATCGCTTGCCGCGTCGTCGATCGTCAAATGCGGCATACCGCTGCCGCCGTGAATCTGCGCGAGCAGCTTGCTGCCGATCGGAACGCGGACAACGCCGGCGCTGTCGGAGCGCAGGAATTGCGGCGGCAGCCCGGTGTAGTCGGGCGGCGTAATCCAGATGTCGAAACTCGCCGTAGTGCCGGCGCCGTTGCCGTCCCAGCTCGGGGTCACGGCTCGGGCGATGCGGCCGCGCCAGTCGGCGCCGGCATCGATCGCGCCCACGACCAGCAGTATCGCCAGGATCGCCCGCAACCCCCACGGGTCGTGCCGGGCCAGCCCGGCGACCGGCCAGCCGACGCGCAGCCCACGCACCATCGCCGCCATGCGCCGCCGATGCGCCGCCCACAGACCCGCCGCGCCGTCGTCCAGCACGTCGCTCGGCCTGTCGGCCAGCGCGGCAAGCGGGCGGTGGTCGAGACCGCTGTTGACCTCGATGCGGCGGCGGGCCGACAGCGTGTCGGGCCAGACCAGGCGGCGCAGTCCCCACAGTACGGCGCCCGCGAGCGCGATGGCGAAGCCGGTCAGGAACGCGAGATGGACCGCGCCCGGCAGCAGGCTCGGCAGATCGAACAGCGACGCGATCGTAAAGACGCTGGCGACAAACAGCGCCGGCCACAGCGCCGGCCACAATTTCTCCCACGCCAGCGCCGCACGCGACAGCAGCAGGAGTCGCTTCAAACGGTGCTCGGGCACGAAGCCTGGCATCATCGTTGCGGTTTCCCTTGGCCGAGCCAATCGGGGATCGTATCGAGCGCCAACATTGCGTCATAAGTCGGGCGAGCGCGTATCACCGCGAAGCGCGCCCCCTCGACCAAAACTTCCGGGATCAGCGGCCGTGTGTTGTATGTCGAGCTCATCACCGCCCCGTAAGCCCCGGCGGCGGTCAAGGCGACGAGATCGCCGGCGGCCAGCGGCGGCAATTCGCGCTGCGCGGCAAAGCTGTCGCCGGTTTCGCACACCGGGCCGACGACGTCGGCCGGCGCGACGGCCGCGCCTTCCGCCGGCAGCCGGACCGGAATGATGTCGTGCCAGGCGTCGTAGAGCGCCGGGCGGATCAGATCGTTCATCGCCGCGTCGACGATGACGAACCGCTTGGACGCGCCGTCCTTGACGTAGAGCACGCGCGCCACTAGCAGCCCGGCGGGCCCGACCAGCACGCGCCCCGGCTCGCAGGCGATCTCGACGTCGAGCCGGCCGAAAGCCTCGTTCACCGCGGCTGCATAGGCGGCGGGTTCCGGCGGCGTCTCGTTGCGATAGCGGATGCTGAGGCCGCCGCCGAGATCGACGCGCCGTACCGGAAGACCCGCCTGTCGCAGATCGACGACAAGCTCGGCGAGCCGCTCGAACGCCTGGCGGAACGGTTCCAGCCCGCCAGCCTGCGAGCCGATATGCATCGCCACGCCAACCAGCTCGATGCCCGGCAGCTCGGCGGCAAGCTGATAGGCCGCGAACGCATCGTCGATGTCGATGCCGAACTTATTTCCCTTCTTGCCGGTGGCGATCTTGGCGTGGGTCAGCGCATCGACATCGGGATTGACCCGGACGGCGACGCGCGCGGTTTGCCCGCGCTCGCTCGCGAGCTCGCTCAGCAACCGCAATTCCGGCAGCGTCTCGACATTGATCTGATGGATTTCCGCATCGAGCGCGGCATTCAGTTCGGCGCGGGTCTTGCCGATACCGGAAAAGACGATCCGTTGCGGCGCGATCCCTGCGGCGAGCGCGCGCCGCAGCTCGCCCTCGGAGACGACATCGGCACCGGCGCCGAGCCCGGCGAACACCCGCAGCACCGCCAGGTTGGAATTGGCCTTGACCGCATAGCAGATCATCGGAGGCCGCGCCCCGAACGCCGCCACGAACGCCCGGTAGCGCGCGGCGAGGGTACCCGCCGAGTAGAGGTAGAACGGCGTCCCAACGGCTTCGGCAATCCGGGAAACCGGCACCTTCTCGGCGTAGAGTTCGTTGCCGCGGTAGGGAAACAGCTCATTCACGCGGGTAATTCCGCGGGAAGGTGTTCGGCTGGTCGGGCGGGGGCTGCGGGTCGCCCTTCTTGCCGCAGCCGGCCAGCGCCAAGGCGACCAGCAGCACGGCCACCAGCTGCATTGCGGTGGAGCGCTGGCGGCGTACCCGGTCGGCGCCTTCGGTTCTCTTCATCGGCAATACCTCTTGCGCGCGGCGGCGATCGCGGCGCGGACCCGCTCCGGCGCGGTGCCGCCGAAGCTGGCGCGGCTTGCAACCGACCGCTCGACATCGAGCACATCGTATACCGAAGCGGTGATCGCCGGCTCGATCGCTTGCATGTCGGCGAGCGGCAGCTTGTCGAGTCCGCAGCCCGCTTGCTCGGCGCGCCGGACGATCGCGCCGGTAACATGATGTGCCTGGCGAAACGGCATCCCAAACGAGCGGACCAGCCAATCAGCAAGGTCGGTCGCGGTGCTGAACCCGCGCGCGGCAACCTCGCGCAGTCGCTCCGTCTGCGGTCGCATGTCGGCCACCATGCCCGCCGTCGCCGCCAGACACAATTCGAGCGCGTCCGCCGCCTCGAACACCGGAACCTTGTCCTCCTGCATATCCTTCTGATAGGCGAGCGGCAGGCCCTTCATCACCGTCAGCAGCGCGATCAGCGAACCGTCGAGTCGCCCAGTCTTGGCGCGCACCAGCTCGGCGGCGTCGGGGTTGCGCTTTTGCGGCATGATCGAGCTGCCGGTGGTGAACGCGTCGCTCAGCGCGATGAAGCCGTACGGCTCGCTCGCCCAGATCACGATCTCTTCGGCGAGGCGCGACAGATGCACGCCGGCAAGCGCGGCGGCGGCAAGAAACTCGACGGCAAAATCGCGATCCGACACCGCATCGAGCGAGTTCGCCGCCGGCCGGTCGAAGCCGAGCGCGGCGGCGGTCGCGTCGCGGTCGATCGGAAAGGCCGTACCGGCAAGCGCGGCGGCGCCGAGCGGGCATTCGTTGAGGCGCCGCCGGCAATCGGCGAAGCGGCCGCGGTCGCGCCCGGTCATCTCGACATACGCCATCAAATGGTGGCCGAATGTGACCGGCTGGGCGATCTGCAGATGAGTGAAGCCGGGCATCACGGTCGCAGCATGGGCCTCGGCCTGATCCAGAAGCGCTGAGTGCAACCCCGCCAGCGCCGTGTCGACCCGGTCGATCGCCGCGCGTACCCAGAGCTTGAAATCGAGCGCCACCTGGTCGTTGCGCGAGCGGGCGGTGTGCAGCCTGCCGGCGACGGGCCCGATCAGCTCGGCCAGCCGCGCCTCGATGTTGAGATGGATGTCCTCATTCTCCTCGCGGAAAACGAACTCGCCCGCGGCGATTTCGGCATTGATTCGCTCTAGACCCAGGGTGATCGCCGCGCCATCTTCGGGCGAGAGGATGCGTTGCGCGACGAGCATCGCGCAATGCGCCTTCGAGCCGGCGATATCCTCGGCATAGAGGCGGCGGTCGAAATCGATCGAGGCGTTGATGCGGCGCATGACGGCAGCGGGGCCGCCCTCGAAGCGGCCGCCCCACAGCGAGTTGGGCGGCGCCGCCGGCGCGATGCCGGCCGCTGGCCGCCGTGTCGGCCGGGTCACCTCGCGCCTCCGTCGCCTATGCGGGGCTTTATGACAGGGTGCCGCGTCATTGTGGCCGCATTGCTGATGATCGCCTCGACGGTGGCCGCCGCCGCCGATACGGCGGCGGAGTCCGACAAAATCAAGATCGGCGAGTTTATCCCGGAGGCGCCGCCTCAGCCAGCGCCGGAGATTTCGTTCGCAACCCTCGATGGCAAGCCGCTCACATTTGCCGATTTCAAGGGCAGATTTCTTGTCGTCAATCTATGGGCGACGTGGTGTCACCCCTGCCTCAAGGAGATGCCGTCGCTGGCGCGGCTGCAAGAAAAATTCGGGCCGGTGCTGACTGTGCTGGCGGTCTCGGAAGATCGCGGCGGCGCTGCCGTGGTGGCGCCGTTCGTCGCCGCGCTCGACCTCGGCAAGATCACGATCGGCCTCGATCCGAAAAGCGAGGCGCTGCACACATTTCACGCGCGCGGCCTGCCGACCAGCCTCATCATCGACGGCGACGGTCGCGTGCTCGGCAGGGTCGAGGGCGAGGCCGACTGGACTTCGGACGCGATGCTGGCGGTGCTGAAGAAGCTGATGCCGGCCGGCTTGAGAGCTAGCCTCCCTGGGGGCTGAGCACGCGATGCAGGAATTGCCCGCCATGCCGCAGCCCTTCCGCGTCGATCCCATGGCCGACACCGGGACAGCTCAACGTCTCCACCGCGATTCCGGCATCCTTCAGCGCGATCTCGGCCTCGGCCATCGAATCGTACGCGACCATGGGATCGTCGGTGCCGTGCGCCAACAGGATCGGCGGACGCGAGCGGATTTCGGCGTTGAGCAGCGCCGGCGCGATCAGCCGGCCGGAATAGCCGACGATGCCGGCGAGCGGCCGCTCGCGCCGAGGCCCGACGAAGAGCGACATCATCGTCCCTTGCGAGAACCCGACCAGCGCAAGGTCGGCTTCGGTGAGGCCGCGCTTGGCCAGCTCTTCGTCGATAAACCCGTCGAGGATCGCCCCCGCCGCCCGCGCACCGGCGAGCCGGGCCTCGGGGTTCGGGTCGCGAATGCTCAGCCACTGACGGCCGTAAGGCGCCATCTCGCACGGGAAGGGGGCATTCGGCGACAGGAACTCCGCGTCCGGCAGCAGCGGCGCCCAATACGGCGCCAGCCCGATCAGATCGTTTCCGTCGGCGCCAAGCCCATGCAGCAGGATCACCAGGCGGCTCGGCTTGCCGCCCGATTGCGGCGGGAAGGAAGGTCCGGAGAGGGTCTGGGTCATCGCGTTGCGCTCCGCCGGTATTGTCGCAGAGGCATAGCCGATGTCGGACGACGCGGCCAAGGGTGTTGAACGGCCGATGATCGTCACCCGCTTTGCGCCGAGCCCGACCGGATACCTGCATTTAGGCCATGTCCGCTCGGCCTGGGAAGGCTGGCACGCCGCGCGCGAAGCCGGTGGCCGCTTCCTGCTGCGCATCGAGGATATCGACCGCGCGCGATGCCGTCCGGAATACGACGCGGCGATCCTCGAAGACCTCGCCTGGCTCGGTCTCGATTGGGATGGAGCGGTGCGGCGTCAATCGCAGCATTTCGATGACTACCGCGCGGCGCTGGCGCGACTTGACGAGGCCGGCGTGCTCTACCCGTGCTTCTGCACCCGCAAGGAGATCCAGGCCGAGATCGCCCGCGCCGGCGGGGCGCCGCAAGGCGAGGCGGGGCCAGTCTATCCCGGCACCTGCCGCCGGCTTTCCGCTACCGAGCGTATGGAGAGGATCGCTGGCGGCGCCGATTACGCGCTGAGGATACATGTCGCAAAGGCGGTGGAGAGCATCGGCCGGCTCGACTGGCGGGAGGGCAGCCGCAAGAACCTGACCCTCCCCGGAAGGCTCGGTGACGTGGTGCTGGCACGCAAGGACGTGCCGGTGAGCTATCACCTCGCCGTCACTGTCGACGATGCGCTGCAGAGCGTGACCTTGGTGACGCGCGGCGCCGACCTGTTCGTGGCGACCCACACTCATCGCCTGCTGCAGGCCCTGCTCGGACTGCCGGCGCCCGTCTATCGCCACCACGAGCTGCTGACCGACGACACGGGCCGGCGGCTCGCCAAGCGCGACAGGGCGCTGACCGTCCAGGCGATGCGCGAGGCGGGAATGACGCCCGCGGCAATTCTCGAAAAGGCTCAGTCGAGCGGGCGGTGAAGCCCGTTGGCGACGTCGAGGTATTCCGGGTCGTCTGGGCGCAGCACGCCGTGGCGCACCGCGAAATCGAGGATCACCAGGTTGACGTTGAACTTGAAATCCTTGGTCGTGCGGATGCGTTCGAGGATGTCGGAGAGCGGCATCAGCTCGAACGCGGCGATCTCTCCGTCATGGTTCTCCGGCGTGAACTCGGGCGGCACTTCGAGGTCGTAGACGAACATCACGTCGTCGCGGATGCCGAGCTTGGTTTCCATCCGGTAGGTGAGCGCGCCGGACGGCACCGCGCAAGCGACCAGCCCGGCGCCGATCGCCGCCTCTTCCTCGGCTTCCTTGACCAGGGTCTCGTGGGCGCTGTGCCCGTTGCCGATGCCGCCGGCGACGATGTTGTCGAGCTTGCCGGGCGCGACCTGCTTGTTCGACGCCCGCTGGCCGATCCACAGCGAATAGCGGTCGCCGTTGCGGCGATAGCCGTTGACGTGGATGCCATAGGCGCGCACCCCGAAAAACGGCACTGCGCCGCGGTCGAGCCGGAAAATCGGCGGCGCGCCCCAGCGCGGGGCGACATCGAACGTCTCGTTGCGCCATTTCGGCAAGCGCCGCTCGGCGACTAGCGCTTCGACGACCTCGTCGACGGAGTGACTGACATGCTCGGCGTCGCCCTTCGCCACCAGCCGCGCCGCATCGTCGCCGACCGCGAAGACGCCCCGGTGCCGGCTCAGGGCCTCGGCATTGTCGCGGCGCAGCCAGCCGACGCGGTGCTCGCCGGCCCATAACGGCATCGCCCGCGCCGGCTCGAAGCTGTTGCAGTGGCGAATGCGGTCGGCGAACGACATCGCCCGCTCACGCCGCGAGCACGAGATCGACGCCGGCGATCTGGCGCATGCACTCGGCGACATAGGTCGCGGTGTCGCGTTCCAGCCCGCGAACCTCGATATTGATCGCGAGACGCATGTCCGGCTGGACGATGTCGCTGTGCCAGCGTTCCGGCACGAGCCCGCGCTTGGCGAACAGCTCGAGCACGCGCGGCATCACGCCGGGCTCCGCGCGGGCATGAAGGGAAAATCGACAGACGGGTGCGGAATCCGTTTCAGCAACGGCAGCTTCTGGTGACGGCATCGGCTAACTCCTCGGCGGAAAAGTGGCGAATCAAGGCAGCCCGGGCTCCGATTGGGCCCGGGGCGCTAATTCGCCGTCCGCCGGCGCGATGCGTCTTCGTGGTCACGACGCCGGTTTACGCCCGGGCGACGCAGGCGTCAATCGGCGTGGGGGGCTTCGTCCCGGTCAGTGGCGGGACAAAGGAACCCCTGGCGATATCGGGCGTAAAACCATGAGGCGATAACGGCTTTGTGCTGGCGATATCGCGGGTAGCGATTGTGGTATGGCACTGCCCAGCCTATTGTTGGGCAACGCCCGGTTGGAGGAAGCGTTGATGACGCTGTTGCGTATTGGCCTCGTCCTTGCCCTTTGTATCGGCGGCTCCGCGTGCAACCCGGGCGGCCCGCAGCGCGCCAGCGACATCCAGAACCTGCACGGCATCACCGACGATATTTCGGCGACCAACATGACCGACTCGGATTCGCGCAAGACCCACGACCCGAATATCCGCACGACCTTGCCGAACAATTACGAGACCCACGAGTCGGAATAGATTTGCAGGCCCGGGCGCGGGCGGTATGACGCAGCCATGAACCTGCTGAAAGATAGTTCCGCCGGGCTTGCCGCGGCGGAGATGCTGCTTGCACGGGCGCAAGGTAACCTCGCCGCGCAAGTCATGCCGAATGGCGCGGTTGATAGCGCGCGCTTGGACACCGAACAATTGGCGGCCCACGGTCTGGCCTGGATGGCCACCTACGTCGCCGCCTTGCGCGAGCTGCGCAACTGGGCGCAGCGTCTCGACGCCGCGGGAGAATTCGGCGAAGCGCAGCAGCTGATCGTCGCGGTCGGGTTCGGCGAATACCTGGCGCAGCTCGCCGGCGGCATCGCCATGGGGCAGGGCGAGATCGCCCGGCCGCAGGATCTCGGTCTCGGCGACGAGGAACTCGCGCCATTGCGCGGCAATGCGCTGGTCCGCAGCCTGGGCGACGCCCGGGCCCGGCTCGGCGCGATCCTCGCAGCAGGCATGCCCCCGGGCGGCGAGAGCCTCGGCGACGAAACCCTCGAACTGATCCGCGACCAGGTCCGCCGCTTCGCCGAGCGTGCTGTCGCGCCGCACGCCCACGACTGGCATCGCGCCGACCGGTTGATCCCCATCGAGGTGATCGGGGAATTGGCCGGGATCGGCGTCTTCGGCGTCACCCTGCCCGAGGAATATGGCGGGCTCGGCCTCGGCAAGCTGGCGATGTGCGTCGTCTCCGAGGAATTGTCGCGCGCCTATATCGGCGTCGGCTCGCTCGGCACGCGCTCCGAGATCGCCGGCGAACTCATCCGCATCAACGGCACGCCGGAGCAGAAGGCGCGGTGGCTGCCGGGCATCGCCTCGGGCGCGGTGCTGCCGACGGCGGTCTTTACCGAACCCAATGCCGGCTCCGACCTCGCCAGCCTGCAGACGCGGGCGGTGAAAGAGGGCGGGCAGTATCGGATTTACGGCGCGAAGACCTGGATCACCCATGGCGCGCGCTCCGATCTGATGACCTTGCTGGCGCGCACCGGCAGCCCCGGCAGCGGCTATCGCGGCTTGAGCATGTTCCTCGCCGAGAAGCCGCGCGGCAGCGACGCCGACCCGTTCCCGGCCGACGGCATGTCGGGCACCGAGATCCCGGTGCTCGGCTATCGCGGGATGAAGGAATACGAGATCGGCTTCGACGGGTTCGCCGTCGCGGAAGAGGCGCTGCTCGGCGGGGTCGAAGGGCAGGGGTTCAAGCAGCTGATGGCGACGTTCGAGAGCGCGCGGGTGCAGACCGCGGCGCGCGCCGTCGGGGTCGCGCAGAACGCCTTCGAGCTGGCGATGGCCTACGCGCAGGAGCGGCGCCAGTTCGGCCGCAACCTCGCCGTTTTCCCGCGCGTCCAGCTCAAGCTCACGATGATGGCGGTCGAGACGACGATGGCCCGGCAGCTCGCCTATTTCGCCGCGCGCGAAAAGGATAGCGGACGGCGCTGCGACATCGAGGCCGGGATGGCGAAGCTGCTCGCCGCCCGCGTTGCCTGGAGCAATGCCGACAACGCCGTGCAGATCCATGGCGGCAACGGCTACGCGATCGAATATCCGATCAGCCGGGTGCTGTGCGACGCGCGCATCCTCAACATCTTCGAGGGCGCCGCCGAGATTCAGGCGCAAATTATCGCCCGCGGCCTCTTGGCGGGCCGCAATTAGCCGGCAAAAGCCAGGTTGATCCGCCGGTTCTGCCGGCCCTTGTTCTCGATCTTGGTGATCTCGACCAACCCGATCTCCGCGGTGTTGCGGACATGCGTGCCACCGCAGGGCTGCAGATCGACCCCGGCGATCTCCAGCAGCCGCACCTTGCCGGCGCCCTTGGGCGGCTTGACCGACATTGTGCGCACCAGCTCGGGATGCGCCTCGAGCTCCGCATCGTCGATCCAGCGCGGTGCGACCGCATGACCTTCCGCGATGAGCTTGTTGAGGCCGACGGCAATAGCGTCCTTGTCGAGGCTCGACCCGGGCACGTCGAAATCGAGCCGCCCCCGCCCATCGCCGACCGAACCGCCGGTCACCGCGCCCGGTACCACCGCGCACAAGAGATGCAGGCAGGTGTGCATGCGCATCAGGCGGTGCCGGCGCTCCCAATCGATCTCGGCCGTCACCTCGGCGCCCAACGACGGCAGCGCCGCGCCTTGCGCCGGCACGTGGATGACCTCGTCGGCGCCTTCGCCCTTGACCGTATCGACGATCGCGATCGTATCGCCGCTGACGAAGCGGACTATGCCGCTGTCACCCGGCTGGCCGCCTCCGGTCGGGTAGAACACGGTGCGGTCGAGCCGGATGCCGCGCTCATCGACTGCGATCACCCGCGCCGGGCACGAGCGGATATAGGCATCGTCGCGGAACACCAAGTCGGTCATCGCGCTATTCCAGCCATTGCGGAGTGGGAAGATTTTTCTCCCGCAGGAACGCGGGGTTGAACAGCTTCGACTGATAGCGGGTGCCGGAATCGGCGAGGATCGTGACGACGGTATGCCCGGGCCCCAATTCCTTGGCCAGCCGGATCGCGCCGCAGACATTGATCCCGGTCGAGCCGCCGAGGATCAGCCCCTCGTCCTGCGCCAGCGAGAACAGCACCGGCAGCATCTCCTCGTCGGTGATCTGGTACTGGCCGTCCGGGGTGAAGCCCTTGAGGTTCTCGGTCTCGCGGTTGTTGCCGATCCCCTCGGTGATCGAGCTGCCCTCGGGCTTGAATTCATGCCGCGCGTACCAGCTGTAGATGCCCGAACCCATGCAGTCGGAGAGGTAGATCCTGACCTTGGGATTGCGCTCCTTGAGCGCGATGCCGACCCCGGAGAGCGTGCCGCCGGTGCCGACGGCGCAGACGAACCCGTCGACCTTGCCCTCGGTCTGCCGCCAGATCTCGGGTCCGGTCGTCTCGTAATGGCCGCGGCGGTTGGCGAGGTTGTCGAACTGGTTGGCCCAGACCGCGCCGTTCTTCTCGCTCGCCGCCAGCTCCTCGGCAAGGCGGCCGGAATAGCGCACATAGTTGTCCGGATTGGTATAGGGGACCGCCGGCACGAGCCGCAGATCGGCACCGCACAGGCGCAACATGTCCTTCTTTTCCTGGCTCTGCGTCTCGGGCATGACGATGACCGAGCGATAGCCGTGCGCCCGGCCGACCAGCGCGAGGCCAATCCCGGTATTGCCGGCGGTCCCCTCGACGACGACCCCGCCGGGCCGCAGCAGCCCGCGCTCCTCGGCGTCCTTGATGATGTAGAGCCCGGCGCGGTCCTTGACCGACCCGCCCGGATTGAGGAATTCCGCCTTGCCGAGGATGTCGCAGCCGGTCTCCTCGGAGGCGCGCCGCAGCTTGATCAGCTTCGTGTTGCCGACCGAGCCGATAAACCCGTCGCGGATCTCCATGAGAGTTTCTCCGGCTTGCTTTTCGCGACTAGCTATATGGGGTGATGGAACCGATACAACGCGAGCGAATTTTGCTCTAGAACGCGTTCATTGCCCAGACCGAGGGGATGTGCCGCGATGTCCGACGCGCCGGAAGGCGAGCTGTTCCCGGTCGCCGAGGCCGACCGATCGACCGGGCTCTTGCCGTCGCAGATGCTGCGCGGCGCGGTCAGGCTCGGGCACGAGCTCGTCGCCACGGTTCCGATCGGTGACGATCAGATCCAGCCCGCCAGCCTCGACCTGCGCCTCGGCGAGGTCGCCTACCGGGTGCGCGCCAGTTTCCTGCCGGGCGGCGGGCATACTGTGAAGGAGAAGCTCGACCAGCTCTCGATGCACCGAATCGACCTGACCGCCGGCACGGTGCTGGAGCGCGACTGCGTCTATATCGTGCCGCTCCTGGAGATGACGGCGCTGCCCCGGCGGACCTCGGCGGCGGCCAATCCGAAAAGCTCGACCGGCCGGCTCGACATCTTCGCCCGGGTCATCACCGATTACGGCACCGAATTCGATCGTATCCGCGACGGCTACAAGGGCCCGCTTTACGCCGAGATTTCGCCGCGCGCGTTCAGCATCGTCGTGCGGACCGGGTCGCGCCTTGTGCAATTGCGCATTCGCCGCGGCTCGCCGATCTTCCGCGACACGGCGCTGCGGCGTCTCCATGCCGAAATGCCGCTGGTCGAGACGCCGGAAGACGGCGGACCGAGTGCCCAGACAATCCGCAACGGTCTCGTCTTCACGGTCGATGTCGTCGGCAACCCCGAGACCGGGCTCGTCGGCTACAAGGCGCGCCGGCATACCGGCGTCGTCGATGTCGACAAGATCGATTTCTACGACCCCAACGATTTCTGGGAGCCGGTCTACGCCCGCCGCGGCCCCGGCGACCCGTCGGGGCTGGTCCTCGACCCCAACGATTTCTATATCCTCGCCTCGCGCGAGGCGGTCGTCGTGCCGGCTGACCACGCCGCCGAGATGCTGCCCTACGACACCTTCGTCGGCGAGTTCCGGGTGCATTACGCCGGGTTTTTCGATCCCGGCTTCGGCGCCGCAGAGGCCGGCGGCAGCGGCAGCCGCGCGGTTCTCGAAGTGCGCTCGCACGAGGTGCCGTTCCTGATCGAGCACGGCCAAACCATGGGGCGCCTCATGTACGAGCCGCTGATCGCGCGCCCCGACCACCTCTATGGCAGCGGCATCGGCTCGTCGTACCAGAGCCAAGGCCTGGCGCTGTCGAAGCACTTCAAAAAGGTACCAATCCGCTAGCCGACGCCCCATCTGCGCCGCACCTCGTCGCGGTGGCGCAGCAGCCAATAGAGCGAGATCAGCGTGTGCCCGGTTTCGATTCGGCCGGAATCGAGCTTGGCCGCCAATTCGGCGAGCGGCTTGACCACGACGCGGATGTCCTCGTGCTCGGCGGCAAGACCGTGCACGCCGCCCGCGCCCGCTGAAGCGACCCGGCCGCAGAACAGCGCGATCGTCTCGTCGGAATTGCCCGGCATCGGCACGTAGCGCTGGATCGGGATGAGCTCGCCGATGACATCGAACCCGGCTTCTTCGCGCGTCTCGCGCCGCCCGACCTCGGCTTCCGCTTCGCCCTCCTTGTCGACGAGCCCGGCGACGACCTCGACGACCCAGGGTGAATAACCGGCGAGCAGCGGCGGCAGGCGGAATTGCTCGACCAGCACGACCGTGTCGCGCTCGGGGTCGTAGAGCAGCACCGCCACGGCCGCGCCACGGCGCACCACGTCGTAGACCCGCTCGCCGCTCCATTCGCCCGAGAACAGGCGATGGTGGAAGCGGAAGACATCGAGCCGCAGATGGCGGCCGAACGCGATCTCGTGCGCGACGATGCGCAAATCCGGATGGGTGGGTTGATCGCTCATTCGACGATGCCGGCGTCGAGTATGGTTTCGGGCGCGGCGGTCTCGATCTCGACGACCCACAGATCGGGGTCGTATTGCCGCTGCCGCGCGATATAGGCATCGGCGTCGGCTTCCGCCACCGGCGCCGCGCCGGTCGCGCGCATCCACACCAGGGTACCATCCGCCTGGCGGGTCTGGGTCAGCACCGCGGCGCCGGTTTCGCGGTCGTAAAGCTTGATCATGATGGCACCGGCGTCAGGATCGCCGCGCGAGGTCACGGCGACGCCGATCGCCGCGAGATCGCAACGGCGGATCAGCGCCTGAACCTGGATGTGGCTCTTGAGCCGAGCTTCCATCCGAATGTGGCTAGCAGCGGCTCACAGCCGCGTCAAATGCTCGAGACCGCCGATGCCGTTGTCGCGATAGATCGCCAGCACTTCCCGCTCGCCGAGCATCAGATAGGTGGTGCCGCCCCGGTCGCAGGTCACCTCGGCGACCGGGTACTCCGGTTGGACCAGCAGCGCCTTCAGCTTGTCCTCGAGATCGGGCTGCAATGGAAACAGTTTCTGCAGCGGGGCGGTCTCCATGCGGCCATAGGCGATCGTGAAGACGCCGTTGCAATCGTCCGGACCCATCGGCGTCGGCTTGCCCTCCTTCGGCGTGATGATAACGGCGTCTCCTTTGAAGGTGACGTGGTCGTTGTCGGTGTTGGTCCAGGTACCGATTAGCGGGTTCGCCGACTGCGATCCCTCGAAGATGGCGCACCCCGCCGGCGCCAGCGCCAGCAGCACAAGGGCCACCGTCCGGCCCCAGAAACCTTGGATTTGCCTTGGGTTCATGCGGCGAGTGTAGAAGCGCGCGTTCCAATGTCACGCGAAAAGCTACCGGCGGTTGCCCTCGGAGCACCCGGTATGGTGGGATGGTTCGTTAGCGCGAGGAGGCCACGCATGAACCTTATCGATCGGATCGGCATCGATGTCGGGAGCAAGCTGACGCTCGAGGATGCGGTCGAGTGGGCGGCCGAGCACAAGGTGCGCTACATCGACATCCAGCTCGATACCGGCGACAACGCGCTCGGCACGATCAGCGGCATCCGCGGCTCGCGGCTGAGGGAGGCATGCGAGCGGCACAGCGTCCGCCTCGGCCTGCACACCGCCTCGGCGGTCAATGTCGCCGAATACGCGCCTTATGTCGGCGATGCGGTCGAGGCCTATCTCAAGGCCTATGTCGACGCGTCGGTGCGGCTCGGCGCCAGGTGGATCGTCATGCATGCCGGGTTCCACTTCACCTCGGACAAGGCCGATCGCATGAAGGCCGGGCGCGAGCGGCTGAAGCGCGTCATCGCCCATGCCGAGAACAAGGGGGCGCTGATCCTCCTCGAAAACCTCAACAAGGAACCGGATGACGCCGAAGTCCACTACCTCGCGCACACCGTCGAGGAATGGCGCTACTACTTCGACGACATCGACTCGTCGTCGTTCAAGCTGTCCTTCACCGCCAACCATGCGCATCTGGTGCCGGAAGGGATTGCGGGCTTTATCGACGCCATCGATCTCGCCCGGGTCGGCGAAGTGCGCCTCGCCGATTGCTTCCGCAACAGCTTCGAGGTGCACCTGAAGCCCGGCGCGGGCGACCTCGATTTCGGCGATTTGTTCCGGCGCCTCGAAGGCGGCGGCTTCAAGGGCCACTACACCAACGCGTTCGGCTCGTTAGATGACATGCTCGCCGCCCGGACCTATCTCGTCGCGATGGCGAAAGCCGCTGGGGTCAAGGTGGATTGATCGGCCCGATCAGAAATTGATCTGCATCGATTGCAGAACCTCGTGCGTGTCGAAGCTGAACACAACCTTCTGGGTCTTTGCCGGGCATGCCGGCGATGAGTTGGAGCTGAGGGGCTGGGGGAAGTCGTATTCGAACGTCTTTGCGCCGTCCGCGCCCGGCGTGACGACGGTAGGTTTGCCCAGGGACTTGATGACCTCGGACGCCGTCGTACCCCCTGCCTTGAGCGTCGCGGCCTGCGCCTTTATCGCGTCGAGGTTGCCGGCCGAATACTCGCAATGAATTCCCGTATCGCCACTGCACGCTGCCAGCAGCAATGCAAAAACCAGAACGCCGAACCTTGCCGTCATTCGAAACCTCGTCCTCGGTGAGAAGCAGATGTCAGTCACAGGTCGACGCGCCGGTCAACCTCGCGGCTCGACATCGAGCCTGACCGCGACGCCTTCGAGGCCCGGCTTCGGCGCGGGATAGCGCTGCAGCACCAGCGGGTCGTGGCCCGGCACGACATGCTGTAGGGAGCTCGCCAGGCGGCGCACGGTGGCAAACCCCTCGAGCATGTCGCCCACGTTGTAAACTGTCGGATAGGCGCGCATCTGCTCGAAATTGGCGTAGAAATGCGAGGCGTCGGAGGCGAGCACGACCCAGCCGCGCTCGGTCTTGACCCGCATCACCTGAAGCCCGTCGGTGTGCCCGCCGACATGATGGACGGTGATGCCGGGCGCCAACTCGTCGGTCCCGTTATGAAATTGCACCCGGCCGGGGAACAGCCCTCGGACCATCGCGCTGACATCCTCCTCCTCGAACGAGCGCCGCAGGTTGGAGTGGCACATGCACCTTCCGGTGCAGGACGCCATCTCGCGGTCCTGCAGGTGATAGGTCGCGTTCGGAAAGAGATCGTTGTTGCCGGTGTGGTCGTAGTGCATGTGGCTGATGACGACGTCCTTGACGCCGTCGGGGTCGATGCCGATCGCCTTCAGCCCGTCGCCGGGCGGGCGCAGGAACTCGCGCTTGCGCTTGTCGGCCATCGCCTTGTCGAAGCCGGTATCGAAAATAAAGGTGCGGGTGTCACCGACGATCGCCCAGACGAAATAGTCGAGCGGCATCGGCGTGTTGTCGTGCGGGTCGCCCTGCAGGAAGTTTTCGCTCGCCCGCCGGTCGTTATGGGCATAGCGCACCGCGTAGATTTGGTACGAATCGGACGCCATCGGCTCCCCTCCGGGTGAGGTCAATCCCGCGCCAGCGTCTTGGCGGTCGCGGGCAGGGTGACGAAATGCGGCGTGTGGATGGCGGCAAAGGCGAGGAGACGGTTGAGCAGTCCCGTCACCGTGACGCGCTGACCACGCGCCATCCCGGCGTAGCCGATGCGCGCGACCGCGTCGGCGCTCATCATCCGGTGCGCTTGCAGCCCCGAAGGCGTCCCCCCGGCGACCGCCATGAAATTGGTCGCTGTCGCGCCCGGACACAGCACGTTGACGATGACGCCGGTATCCTTCAGCTCCTGCGCCAGCGCTTCGCCGAAGCTGCGCACATAGGCCTTGCTGGCGGCATAGACGGCCATGTTGGGGCAGGGCAGGAACGAGGCGGTCGAGGCGACCAGCACCACCTTGCCGCGACGCCGCTCGAGCATCGCCGGCAACAGCATTTCGGTCAGCTCGGTCAGGGCGACGATGTTGACCTGCATGATCTCGGCATGACGCGCCGGATCGGTGCGGTCGAAGCTCCCGAACGAGCCGAGACCGGCATTGTTGACGAGCACGTCGATGTCGAGGCTCGCGGCGGCCAATTCCTGCACCAGCGCCGCCGTGGCGCCGGCTACGGAAAGGTCGGAGGCGATCACCGTCACCGCCGCTCCGGATCCGCGCAGTTCCTCGGCAAGTCCATCCATCGGCTCGCGGTGCCGGGCGCTGAGGACGAGATCGTGACCGTGCCGGGCCAATTCGCGTGCCAGTGCGGCGCCGATCCCGCTCGATGCGCCGGTAACCAGCGCGACGGGACGATTGCTGCTGTCCATGGGCGACCTATGATCTTATCGGCATCGACTACAATATGGCCGGCGAGGGCCGAGCGAGAGGGAAAAGCGATGACAGGCGAGGTTCAGCCGCGCCGGCGGCAAATTCAGCTCACTCCGGAGGAGCAAAAATCGTTCCTTCGCGACAACCGCAAGGCGGCGCTCGCCACGCTCGACAAGGACGGCTTTCCGCACCTCGTGGCGATGACCGTGGGGGTGAGGGACGGCGTCTATTACATGACGTCCTATGCCAAGGCGCAGAAGGTGCTCAACATCAGGCGTAATCCCAACGTCGCCTTGATGGTCGAGGCCGGCGCCGCCTATGGCGAGCTGAAGGGCGTCATGGTGCGGGGACAGTGCGAGATCGTCGAGGGCGGGGACGCCGTGCGCGACGCCTGGGCGGTGATCTCGGGCATCGACAACGCGCCGCGCCGGAAGGAGACCAACGACAGCGCGGCGAAGCGCGTGGTGCTGAAGGTGACCCCGCGCAAGACCGTCACCTGGGACCACACCAAGCTCGGCGGCCGGTACTGACGCATTTTAGACCCAATTACCGCTTCCCGGCGAAAGCCGGGACCCACTTGTCAGCCTCGCGTCGCTCGACCCGGCTTTCGTCGGGGAGTGGCCGGGTTGCGGCTTAGATGCTCGCAAACGCGTCGTCGATCAGCCGCGATAGCACGCGGCGGGCAGCGAACTCGGCCAGCGCGACCTCGCGGGCGGCCTTAGCCTCGGCCTCGTAATTGGCCTCGACCGCCTCGATCGCGGCGGCGGCCTCGTCCTCGGTGGCGAAGGCGTGCAGCCCGCGGCCGGTCGGGAGGAAATTCGAGAAGCCGGTATCCTGCACGACGACCGGGCGCGATGCCGCGAGATAGCAGGCGCTGCGCGTGCTGAACCAGCCGGTCTTGAGCGCGACATAGACCTGCTTGGCGACCGAGACCTCGCCGCGCGAAGCGGCCAGATAATCCTGATAGGCGGCGGGGCTCAGCGTCGCGCCGGGTCCGTCCTCGGCCTCCCAGCCTTGCTCGGCCAGTCGCGCAAGCGGCGCCTCGGTGCCGCCGACAGCGACGCGAAACCGCCGCCCAAGCCGCCGCGGCAGACCGGCGATCTTGCCGAACTCGCCGGCCTTGCCGCGATACTCTACCCCGCGATATTCGAGCTTTCCCTTGAAGACGTTCCAGGTCATCACCGTGCTCCACGGCGATGCCGCAGCGACCGCGTCGATCCGCGCCGGCCACAGCTCGGGCACGACCGGCATGCGCGTCTTGCGCCAGTCGATCCCGGCGGCCGGCATCGTGCAATCGGCCGCGCCGAAATTCTCGGCATAGGTGAAATGGCGATCGTGCGCGCGCACGCCGGCACACCAGCGATCGACGTTTTCCGACCAGGCCGGCCGCTCCGAGAGGATGATCTGGTTATAGCCGGGGTCGGTGTCGATAAAAAGCTTGAGGCAGCGCGGCGACAGCGCGTCGGGGAAGAAGCTGCCGCCGCTGACGTTGATGAAGAGATCGGCGCTCGCGGCGAATTCGTCGAACGTCGCGCGGCTCATGCCGAAACTGGTCTCGTGCAAGTGCTGATAGTGCCAACGATCGGCAAGCGCGGGCGCGTAACGGGCAAAAAAATCGTCGAGATAGGCGGCGGAATATGCCCCCTCGTCGGTCATCGACCGCTCAAGCGGATCGTACGGCCAGCACCACGTGTCCTCGTGGTAGACGACGTCGTGGCCAAGCTGCTTCAGGCCGATCGCGTACTGAAGATAATCCCAGGCGACGCCGCCGACCGGGTACTGCGCGGCCATGCCGGCCACGATTATCCTGAGCCGAGACGTCACCTGGGGTCTTTACCACACCGTTGCCGGCGCAATAACGCCGGCGGGGCTCGGCTATTCCCCGCCGGCGTCGGAGAGGCGCGCTCAACCGGTCATTCAGCCGTTTCGTATTGCGCCTCGGTCGAGATTTCCTTGTTGGTGTAGTCGGGCAACATCAACGTCGAGGCGATGCTGATCACCGCGCAGATGCAGACATAAATCCCGATCGGGAACGTCGAGTGATAGCTCGCGAACAACCAGGTCGAGATAAATGGCGCGGGGCCGCCGGCGATGATCGAGGCGAGCTGGTAGCCGATCGAGGCGCCGCTGTAGCGCAGCCGCGGGGTGAACGCCTCGGCGATCAGCGCCGCTTCGGGTCCGTACATCGTCATCACCGGGATGAACGACAGCGCGACCGCGATGAAGATCATCAGCGGCAGCTTGGTATCCAGCATCGCGAAATAGCCGAAGGTGAACACCGCGACGAACACGCAGCCGATGATGTACATCTGGCGCCGGCCGATCCGGTCGGAAAGGGCCCCGGCGACCGTGACCCACATAAAGCCGAGAGCGGTCGCGGTAATGAGCCCGGTCAGCAGCAGGTTGCGCGAGGCGCCGAGAACCTGCGTGCCGTAAGTGAAGATGAAGGCGTTGAAGATGTAGCCGGGCGACTGCTCGGCCATGCGTAGCAATGCGGTCAGGGCGATCGTCCCCGGCTGGCGCTTGAACACCTCGATGACCGGCGCGCGCTCCACCTGGTGCTCTTCGACAATGCGCCGGAATACCGGGGTCTCGAGGATGCCGAGGCGGATCCACAACCCGACCCCGACCATGATGATGCTCATCAGGAACGGGATGCGCCAGCCCCAGACCAGGAACTGATCGCCCGAAATCCAGCTAAACAGCAGCACCATCAGATTGGCCAGGCATAACCCGGCCGGTGCGCCGAATTGCGGCCACGAGGCGATGAAGCCGCGGTTCTTGTTGGTGCGCGCCCATTCCATCGCCAGCAGCACCGAGCCGCCCCATTCGCCGCCGACCCCGATGCCCTGGATCAGGCGCATGAACGTGAGGATGACCGCGCCCCAAAGTCCGATCGAATCGTAGCCCGGAATGAGGCCGACCGCGGCGGTGGCGATGCCCGTCATCAACAGGGTGACGATCAGTGTCGCTTTGCGGCCGATGCGATCCCCGTAATGGCCGAAGATCGCGGCGCCGATCGGCCGCGCGACAAACCCGATAAAGTAGACGCCAAACGCCTTCAGCGTGTCGATCATCGGGTCCGAGCCGGAAAAGAAGACCTTTCCGAACACCAGGCCGGTCATCGTGCTGTAGATCAGGAAATCGTACCACTCGATGGTGGTGCCGACGGTACTGGCGATCACGGCGCGGCGCAGATGCCCGCGATGTTCCTCGGCCGATAGCGTGCCGATCGCGGCGGTAGTGTCGCTCATCAGACGTCTCTCCCCCTCAAAGATTAAAACTTTTTCATCTTTGGAAATGAGGGTAGCAGAGGCGTCCGCGGCGTCAAATAGGATTGCCGACGCAAAACGCCGGCGAGGCTAGCCCCGCCGGCGTCGCGCGCTCTGAGCGCCGGTCAGGCGCTTTCTTGCGAGATGTCCTGGCCGGTGTAGTCCTTCATAAACGCCGTCGCGACGATGCTGACGACGGCCATGATGGCGATGTAGCCGGCGATGGCGACGCTGGAGTGATAGGCGGCGAACAACGCCGTCGCGATGAGCGGTGCCGGGCCGCCGGCGGTCAGCGAGGCGAGCTGATAGCCGATCGAGGTCCCACTGTAGCGCAGGCGCGGCGTGAACTGTTCGGAGATCAACGCGGCCTGCGGTCCGTACATGATGTCGTGCGGGATAAACGACACCATGATCGCGACGACGATCAGCGCCGGCGCCAGCGAGTTCAACAGCCCGAAATAGACGAATCCGTAAATCCCGGTCAGGATCGAGCCGATGATGTAGACGCGCTTACGCCCAAAGCGGTCGGACAGCGCGCCGGAAAGCGGAATACTGATGAACGATACGAGGCCCGCGGCGATCAGCGACCACAGCACAAAATCGCGCGACATGTGCATGACCTGATTGTTATACGCGAAGATGAAAGCCAGGTAGATATACGCCGGCCCCTGCTCGGCGCTGCGCGCAAACATGGCCAGGAAGACCTGTTTCGGCTGGCGCTTCATCACCTCGATCGCCGGCACCCGCTCGACGCGCTCCTCGGCGACGATCTTGCGGAAGACCGGCGTCTCCATGATACCGAGCCGGATGTAAAGGCCGATCCCGACCATGATGATGCTGAGCCAGAACGGGATGCGCCAGCCCCAGGCGAAAAACTGGTCGCCGGCGATCGAGCTGCCGATCAGCACCGCCATGTTGGCGAGGAACAGCCCGGCGGGTCCGCCGAGCTGCGGCCACGAGGTGATAAAGCCGCGGTGTTTGTTGGTGCGCGCCCATTCCATCGAGAACAGCACCGAGCCGCCCCATTCGCCGCCGACGCCGATGCCCTGGATCATGCGGATGACGGTTAGCAGCACCGCGCCCCAGATGCCGATCGAGTCATAGCCCGGGACGAAACCGACCGCGAAGGTCGACAATCCGGTAATCAGCAGCGTCGTGATGAGCGCCGCCTTCCGGCCAATGCGATCGCCGTAATGACCGAAGATAAAGCCGCCGATCGGCCGCCCGATAAAGCCGACAAAATAGATCGAGAATGCCTCCAGCACGCCGATCAGCGGGTCCGAGTGCGGGAAGAACAGCTTGCCGAAGACCAGCGGGGTGACGATGCTGTACAGCAGGAAATCGTACCACTCGATCGTCGTGCCGACCGTGCTGGCGACCACCGCCTTGCGCAGCTGCGCGCGGTGCTCGGCTTCAGGAAGCGCATCGAGCGCGATATCTGTCGCGGCCATCGGACCAACCTCCCCCTGACGTTTTTATCTACCGGAGGTTATCCAGGCGGTCTCGGCCGCGCCCGATCATATGAAGTTAAGATAGCCGAAGCTGCGCTCAGCTTCGCTTTTGCGCCTTCTCGATGGCTTCCGATAGGTCTCGCTCCTGTTCGCACTGGCCGCAGGCGGCGCGCAGCACGGCGAGGCGCTCCTTGGCCTTGTCGATCTGGCCGAGCTCGACATAGAGCTCGCCAAGATATTCGTTGGCGCCAAGGTGTTTCGGCATCAGCGCCAGGGCGCGATTGTAATACTGCAGGGCGAGCGTGGTCTGGCCGGTCTTGCGCAGGCAGAAACCCATCAGATTGAGCGCGTCGGCGTTATTGGGCTCGGCTTTGACGATCTCGGTAAGGATCGGGATCGCGCCCCGATAATCGCCGGCATCGACCTTCTTCTGCGCGGCGTCGAGGCTCGGCCGCCCCGCCGGGGCGGGCACCGCAGCGGGTGGCGTCTCACGGGTACTGTCGGCCTGCGCCATCGGTGCCGCACCGAGTGTCAGCAGCGCGAGCGCGACGGCGAAGCGAGGGGCTATTTTCACGGCGATCTCCTCGTGGAACGGTTGCCAGGCATCATCTTGACGCCACAACGCGACGAGCGCGTGTCAATTTCCCGCGAGCGTCAACGTCCCTTGAGTTGCGGTTTGCGCCGCTCACGCCAAGCCTGGTGGCTCTCCTTCTTGTCCTCGGTCAGCTCCAGCGCCATGAAGCGATAGAGATCGGCGTTGGCCGCCTCGCGCAGCGGCACGTCGAGCCCGAAATTGACCGCCTCCTTGGCCAGGCGCGTCGCCAGCGGCGGCAGCGCGGCGAGGTGCTCGGCGACCTCCATCGCCTTCGCCACCAGCTCGCCATGCGGCACCAGCCACTGCGCCAGGCCGGTGCGGTAGGCTTCCTCGGCCTTGAGCGGGAAGCCCATCGCCACCTTCATCGCCTGGCCGCGGCCGATCCAGCGCGACAGCCGCACCGTGCCGCCCTGCGCCGGCAGGATGCCGAGCCCGACCTGCGGCAATCGCCACTCGGCCTTCTCGGAAGCGACGATCAGATCGCAGCAATAGGTGACGATGCAACCGATGCCGACCGCGTAGCCGTTGACCGCGGCGACAATCGGCTTCGAGAAATCGGTGAGCAGGTTCATCGCCTGATAGCGCCGGCGTTTCGGCAGGCTCTCGATGAACTCGCCGATCGAGTTGGTGGTGTGGGTCTTTGGGTCCTTGATGTTGGCGCCCGCGCTGAACGCGCCGCCGCGGTCGTCGCCGGTGAGGATCACGCAGCGGACGGTCGGGTCGTCCTCGAGTTGCGGCAGCAGCTCCTTGAGCCCGGAATTGTAATCCTCGCCCCAGGCGTTGCGCGCCTGCGGCCGAGACAGTGTGATGATCGCAATATGGCCGCGCTTTTCGTGGAGGAGGGGCATGGGCTGTACCTCGCTTTCAGGGTGGTTTTGCGTCAGTGTGACGTCAGGAGTGCGGCGAAGGGCAAGCCGCAAAACGCGTCCTCGCCGGTCAGCGTCGTCGTTGCCTCGGCTGGCCGGAGCCTTCAAAGGCTACCTTGGTCTTACGCGCCACCAGAACGCCGAGCGCAATCGTCGCCAGCACGCCGACGCCAACCAATACCCAATCGAGCGGGCCAGGGCTGTCGCTCAAGCCTTTGCCGAAAATCCCGAAATAGACATAGATCGCGACTCCGGGGATGATCCCGACCAGGGTCGCCCCGACATATTCGATGAATGTGATGCCGGTCACGCCGAACGCGTAGTTCTGCAGGTTGAACGGCACCACCGGGCTCAGGCGCAGCAGCAGCACCATCTGCCAGCCGTTCTTGGTAACAGCCTTGTCGAGCGCCCGGTATTTCGGCCGTCCCGCAAGCAAAGCGCTGAACTTGTCGCGCGCCAGGTAGCGGGCACTAAGAAAGGCGACTGCACTGGCGAAGGCGATGCCGAGATAGACCATCGGAAACGCCCACACGCCGTAGACGTAGCCGGCGGCGATCGGCAGCGGCCAATCGGGTAGCGGCAGAAATGTCATCATCACGACGATAAGGACGAGGATCGCCGCGCCCCAAAGCCCGAGCCCTTGCAGCCAGGAGCTTAGCGCGTCGATCCAGCCGCGCAGCGGAAGAAAAAACCAACCGAGGCAGAGCAGCAGCAGGACGGAACCGCCGACAGCCCACGGCCACCACCGGCGCCAATCCTTAGCCGCAGTTTTCCACGTCTTGGGAAGCCCGAGCGAAGAGACGAATCCAACCATCGCCAGCGGTAAACGGCGTTGCGGGCCGCGTTGTCCCGCAAAACCTGCCGGCGATTCAATGAGGCGGGTCAGATAACGCCGCCGGCCTTCAGTTCGGCGATCTCGTTCGCCGACAGGCCGAGCCAGCCGCCGTAGATTTCCTCGTTGTGCTGGCCGAGCTTGGGGCTCGGGGTGGTCTTGCGCCGGTCGGCGCCGTGAAAGCGCAGCGCCGAAGTCGGCACGGTGACCGGCCCGATCTCGTCGTGTTCGATGTCGTCGAGATAGCCGCGTTCGTGCATGTGCCGGTCGTGCATGACCTCGTCGACGTTGCGCACCGGGGCGAGCGGGATGCGCCGCTGTTTGGCGATGGCGAAGATCTCCATTCGGGGAAGCGACCGGCTCCAGCCCTCGATCAGCGCGTCGGTTTCGGCGCGGTTCTTGAGGCGAGCGGCCGGGCTCGAAAATCGTGGATCGTCGCGCAGATCCTCGCGCCCCATCGCCGCCAGCAGATTGTGCCAATGCTCCTCGACCGCGAGGTTCACCGCGACATAGCCGTCCTTTGCTGCATAGACGTTGATCGGCACGCGGCCATGGCTGGCGTTGCCGGTGCGCGGCGGTACCTTGCCGGTGCTCCAGTAGGCCTCCAACTGTGAGGTCAAGGTCGGGTAGGCGGCTTCTTCCATCGCCACCTCGACGAGGCGGCCGACCCCGGTCACCGAGCGTTCGTAAAGCGCCGTTACCGTCGCTGCATAGAGATGGATGCCGGAGAGAAAATCGACGACCGCCGGGCCGGCTTTCACCGGCGCCTGATCGGGCTCGCCGGTGACGCTGATGATCCCCGAATAGGCCTGGATCGTCAGGTCCATCGCCAGATTGTCGCGGTCGGGACCCGAAAGCCCGTATCCCGTGCCCGAGGCGTAGATGAGGCGCGGGTTGATCTCGTGCAGCACCGTCCAGCCGACCCCGAGCCGGTCCATCACCCCCGGCGCGAAGTTCTCCAGCAGCACGTCGCCCTTCTCGGCCATCCGCAACAGCAACTGCTTGCCGCGCTCGTCCTTGAGGTTGAGCGTGATCGCGCGCTTGTTCGAGTTGAGCATCGCGATCGGGAAGGTCGTGCTCTTGCCGGCCGGCGCGCGGCGGCGCAGCGGCTCGCCGTTGGGCGGCTCGATCTTGATGACGTCGGCGCCCGCCGTCGCCATCAGCAGCGTCGCGTAAGGTCCTTGATATACCTGCCCGAAATCGAGCACGGTGACCCCGGCCAGCGGTAAGTTGGCGCGTGCGAGCATCGCCGCCGGCTCACCCTAAAACCCCTCTCCCGCACCGCGGGAGAGGGAGGGGCCCGTCGCGCAGCGATGGGAGGGTGAGGGTACTGAGCGACGGCATCACCCTCACCCGGCTCACTGCGCTCGCCACCCTCTCCCGCATGCGGGAGAGGGGCATACACCGTGTCATTCGCCTACCGCCCCTTGAACCCGCACGGCGGCCGCTTCTCGGTGAAAGCCGTCGCGGCTTCCTTGAAATCCTCGGTCAGATAGAGCCGGAACGGCTGGGCGATGAAGTTCGCCTCTTTGACCAGCCGCTCCATGTACCAGCGCCGCGTGCGCACCGTGCTGCGGACGCTCAAGGGCGGGTTCTTCGCGACTTGCAGCGCCAATTCGCGCGCCACCTCGAGGTGCTGCCCGGCCGGCGCGACGCGGTTGAAGATGCCGGCCGCCATGCCTTCCTCGGCGGTGAAAAAACGCCCCGTCAGCGCGATCTCGTCGCCGAACGCGGCGGCGTTGCGGTAGTGGAACAAGGCCCAGTAACGCGACGCGCCAAGCCCGCGCGAGGTCTCGGTCAATTGGAACCGGGTCCCGGCCGCGGCGACGATCAGGTCGCATTCGAGCGTCAGGCCGAGCGCGAGGCCCAGCACGTAGCCGTGCACCGCGGCGATCACCGGCTTCCAGTTGGTGGACCGGGTGAACAGGTCGGCCGAATTGGTCCCCCAGCCTTGCGGGCCGCCCAATTTCTCGAATTCTTGGCGGCTGCGCAGCTGGCGCTGATGCACATCGGCGCCCGACGAGAAGGCGCGCCCCTTGCCGGTGAGGATCGCGATCTCGGCCTCGGGGTCGAGGTCGAAGCGCCGCAGCGCGTCGGCCAGTTGGGCGACGACCTCGTCGCTGACCGCGTTCAGCTTCTCCGGCCGGTTCAGCGAGATCGTCGCGACGCGGTCGGCGCACTCATAAATGACGAGGTTTTCTTCGGCCACCGCTTCCTCCCGCAAAGCCACGCAGTCGTGCGAAAGCTTGCGAGGGGAAGGGCAGGGCTGTCAACGGCGCCCCTGGAGCCGGCCCGGTTTCCCGGCCGGCCGCGTCATCCCAGCAGGAGGACGACCACCAGAACCACCGCCAGCAGGCCCAACCCGCCGGAGGGGTAATAGCCCCATCCGACGCTGTAGGGCCACGTCGGCAACACTCCGATCAGCAGGATAACCAAAAGGATGAGGACGATAAGGCGCATGGCCGCCCCCCGTGTTTCTTCTGCGTTGAAGTTTGTCCCGGCCGGCAGGGCGTCAGCGGCGGCCGACGATCTCCCGCACCGCGTCCTTCGCCTTGCCGACGGCCGAGCGCACCCGGCCCTCTGCCTTGTCCGCCCGGCCTTCATTGACGAGACGGCGGTTGCCGGTCGCCTTGCCGACGGCTTTCTTCACGGTGCCGGTAGCCTTCTCGGCGGCGCCGGCAATACGTTCCTTGTCCATTTCCAACTCCTCAACTCGATCAATGTTTAGGCAGAACAACGCGGTCGCGTGACTGGTTCCCGGCGCGCTTGCTCAGATGACATCGAAGACCCACAGCAACAGTATGACCGGCAATAGGATCCCGATTAGTCACAGAAGCAGTCCCCGACCCATCGCTCTTCTCCGCGGTCGTTGCCGGCGGTTCGTCGGCTCACGTCAACGGCGGGTTGAATAAAATCGTTCCGGAGCGAAGAAAGTTATATATACGTTTTATATTGTATTGTAATATCAAAAAACTCTGTAATTATGTTAATTAGACGTTTCTTGGGGTATTCGATGAGCCGGGTTGAAACCGCGATTGTCACCGAAACCGCAGACCTCCAGGGGTCGGGTTGGCGCGAGCTGTGGCTCAAGGAGGATTGGTGGGCGATTTGGCTCGGGCTGGGGATCGTCCTTCTCGGCTACGTACTCTTTGCCAATGGCGCCAGTTTGCGGTGGCTCGCCGTCACCCCCGCGAAATGGTCGACCCCGGATCAGCTCGCCGCGCATTTCGACGCCAATTGGTTGCGCTAAGTCGTCCAGTGGTTGGCCTGGACCGCCGTGCTATCGGTCGCGGTCGGCGCGCTCGGCTTCCGGGTGCGCGACTTCGTGCCGGCCTTCATCCTGCTCTACGTGCTGTCGGTCGCGATCTTCGCGCTCGGGCAATGGGAAAGAGCCTCCTACTACAATCTCGAGCCGCCGCTGGTGGCGCTGGCCGTTGGCCTGGCGATCGCCAATACGAGCGGGTTGCCGCGCTGGCTCGACGCCGGGTTCCGCGTCGAGTTCTACGTCAAGCTCGGCATCGTGCTGCTCGGCGCGACCTTGCCGCTTACCCTGATCGTATGGGCCGGGCCGATCGCGATCGCCCAGGCCTCGATCGTCTCGATCGTGACGTTCTCGGTGA
>Ga0182024_10003103_pt1 | contig 40181 bp, 33 predicted proteins | sample P32metaG_FD_120480 | JGI IMG/M metagenome (GOLD analysis project Ga0182024, IMG submission 120480) | Permafrost microbial communities from Stordalen Mire, Sweden - P3-2 metaG (Illumina Assembly) | ecosystem: Environmental > Terrestrial > Soil > Wetlands > Permafrost | place: Sweden: Stordalen...
CAAGAACGACGAAGTGCTGGCGCGCATCGGCGCCGCGCATAAAAAGACCGCGGCGCAAATCAGCCTGCGCTATCTGGTGCAGCAGAACATCGTCGTCATTCCCCGCACCAGCAAGGTCGAACGTTTGACGGAGAACGCCGCGCTGTTCGACTTTACGCTGGGAGACGACGAGATGGCCGAGATCGCCGCGCTGGCGCGCCGCGACGGTCGCATCGTCGATTGGTCCTACTCCGGCGGCGCCAAGTGGGATTAGGTTTGGGTCCGCCGGCCACAATTTCCGGCCGCGTTCGATGTGCCCGAACCAAGTCGGCACGGAACTTTTTAAGTGCAGTCAGCTTGGCAAGATATGCGAACTACTTTGGCCCTAGGCATACTCTTGCTGACTGCGATTGCCTGCTCGGCTGGGGAGGTAATCCACTATCCGGTCGCTATTCCGGGAGGCTGCGTGGCCCTGGCACAGCGCGAGGGCTCTCCGACCCTAATCGAAAATCGCTGGGAAGGCGTCAAGGCTCGCGCGAAGTTGGCTCGCATGAAAAATTCTGACCCTCTCGTGCTTCAGTGCAAAGACGCGGTTTCACAGGCTGTCGCTGACTACAGGGCCACAAAAGAGTAATTATCGGTGAGGCGATACGAAGCGCGGTTTCTCACCATGAATACCTCAGCGTACCGGTGCCGGCGTAGGTCTGCGAGGTCGAGGCGAACTCGCCGTCGAATCTCGCCACCGCGGTCCAGTTCGCGGTGAGGTGCAGTTCCGCCGCGGTGCCGTGCAGGCCAACCCTGGAGCACATCGCTCCGGCCGCTGCCGAGATTTTGCGCCAGCGACCACTTGGTCCCGCCGCCAGCCAGCGTTCGGCCGCAAGCTATTGCAGTCGCTGTGGCGTCTCGATTTTGTTACGATGGCCCTGAACGCGAACGCGGGCCGTTAGCAAAAGACCTTCACTTGGTGGAACGTCCGCTTTACCTCGGGACGGTCCGCGTGTGTATCCACGGCTTAGTCAAGCCGCCTTGCTCTCCGCCGCGGCGGCGCGCTTCATGAAGTCGGCAAAGACCCGCGCGATTTCCGGCTCGTAGGCGCCCCAGTCCGGGAACGGAATGAGCGGCACGTCCTGGTCGGTGATCGGTAATTGATGCAGCTCACTGCCGGCGATCATCCGGTGTGCGGTAAGCCCGCTGGCGCTCGCATGGGTGTTATCGTTGCCGGGAATGACGATGGTCGGCGTCTTCACCGCACGCAACTGCTCCGGGCTCACGCCCATCACTGGATAATGGCCGCCGGCAACGAAAATCTCATTCCAGCGCGCCAGCACGTCGATGAACTGCTGCGCCGGGAGTTTGGCCAAATAGTCGCCGTTCCGCGGATTGGCGGCGATGCGTTCCTTCCAGGCGTCCATGGCGCAGACCGCGGCCATGCCCCCTTCCTTGCCGCCTTCCTTGGCGGCGCGGATGAACTGACCGTAGTAGTTTTCGGGGAGGCGCCCGGCGGCAAAGGGGCCCCCGGTGACGCGAAGCAGCAACAGGCCGCGCACGGCCTGCGGGTAGTTCAGATAGAACAGGATAGAAGTGCGCGCCCCGGCCGATGAGCCGCTGAAGAAGGCCGGTAGCGCGTTCTGCTCGGACAACAATGCGTGCATGTCGCGCGTCCAGATCATCTCTTCGCCCTCGTCGCCGGCGATCAAAATGTCGGAGGCGCCGGTATTGCGCCGGTCGTGCAGCATGACGCGGTAGCCGTAAGCGGCGATCTTTTCGGCGAGCGGAATGAACTCGTCGTGGCCGCGCCGCCCGCCGGTGGTCATCACCACCCAAGGATGATTGTCCTTGCCGCGGTCGCCGACGACCCGCCAATTGATGTTCACACCGTTGATCTTGCTGACCGGCATCGGGCATCCCTCCAGTTTATGGAGGGCAGTTCATCATATTGTCGCGGATACGGAAAGCCGGGCAGGGCGGCCTACGTCAGAACTCGACGTCGAGCTCCTCGAGCTCGTCGGGCTCGGCTTTGGCGCCGGCGATCCATTCCTGGATGAACGGCATCGCCATGATGGTGCGGCAGTAGTCCTGCGATGCCGTGTCAAGCTGGACGTCGTAAGTCACAAAGCGCGAGCACACCGGCGCATACATGGCGTCGGCGGCGCAGGGCTTTTTGCCGAACAGATAAGGGCCGCCATACTGCCCGATGCATTCGCGCCAGATCGCGGTGATGCGCTCGATGTCGGCGCGAGCGCCTGCCCAGGATTTGAAATGCGGGAAATGCGCCTTGATATTCATCGGTAGCGCGGAGCGCAGATTGGAAAAGCCGGAATGCATTTCGCCGCAGATCGCTCGGCAATGGGCGCGTTGCGCCTGGTCGGCGGGCAACAGGCCGGCCTCGGGATGGATCTCATGGAGGTATTCGGCAATCGCAAGCGTGTCCCACACTTTGAGCCCGTCGTGGATCAGGCAGGGCACCAGGAAGGACGGGGACAGCAGCAGCAATTCAGCGCGGGTCGAAGGGTCATCGGTCGAGACGTGCTGCTCCTCGAAATCGAGGTTTGCCATCTTGCATAGCAACCAGCCGCGCAGCGACCACGAGCCATAATTCTTGGTGGCGAGGGTAAGAGTGGCCTTGGACATCCGGTTACTCTCTTTCTTAAATTCGAGCCGGAATCAAATACTTACCGGTCGAGACAGGGTCTTTCCCGGAATTTGCCGGTCGCGCCGCGAGCCGTTTGCTCCCTGACCCCGTCTGCGTTGTGCAGGATGTTCACATTCTTGTCGCAGTGCAACAAAAAATGCACTAGGTTTTCCGGGGTTGGGGGTCGGTAGCGTCCGTCGCCAGACGGTCCGCGGCGCCCGTGGATAACGGATGCTGTACCTCGCCTATCAGATGCAAACCGACTTCATGGCGCCGGTTCGCGCTTGGGCCGGCAAGGCGATCAGTTCCGCCGCGCCGCCCATGTTCGCCAACCATCCGGCGATGCGCAATCTCACGGCGGTCTATGAATTGATCGCGCGCGCCGGCCTGACGCATACGCGGCCGCCGTTCGGCATCGGCAGCGTCATGGTCGGCAACCGCGAGGTCGAGGTGTGTGAGGAGGCGGCGCTCACCACGCCGTTCGGCACGCTCCTGCATTTCAAGAAGGATATCGCCACCGCGCAGCCGCGGGTGCTGTTGGTGGCGCCATTATCGGGGCATTTCTCGACGCTGTTGCGCGCCACCGTGCGCACCATGCTGCCCGACCACGACGTCTACATCACCGACTGGCACAATGCGCGCGACATTCCGCTGACCGCCGGCCGCTTCGGTGTCGACGAATATACCGACCACGTCATCAAATTTCTCGAAACGATGGGGCCGGGCTCGCATGTGCTTGCGGTATGCCAGCCCTGTGTCGCCGTTTTGGCCGCCGCGGCGGTGATGGCGCAGGCCGGCAACCCGGCGCAGCCGCGCTCGATGACGCTGATGGCCGGCCCGATCGACACCCGCGTCAATCCCACCAAGGTCAACGAACTCGCCAGGAAGCAAACCATCGACTGGTTCGAGCGCACGCTGACCGCTGCCGTGCCGCTGCGCTATCCCGGCGCGTTCCGCCGCGTCTATCCGGGCTTCGTGCAGCTCGTCGCCTTCATGAGCATGAATATCGAGCGGCATGTGAAGGCGCATAAGGAACTTTACGAGAACCTCGCCGCCGGCGAATTGGAAAAGGCCGCGGTGACCAAGGCGTTCTACGACGAATATTTCGCGGTGCTCGATCTCACCGCGGAATTTTATTTGGAAACCGTGCAGCTTATTTTTCAGGACTACGCGCTGCCACTCGGCAAGCTCGAATGGCACGGCCAGCGCGTCGACCCGAGCGCCATCCGCAAGACCATGCTGCTCACGGTGGAAGGCGAGCGCGACGACATCTGCGCCGTCGGCCAGACGGTGGCCGCGCACGACCTGTGCAACAAGCTCCGCCCTTATCTCAAGCGCCACCACATGCAGGCCGGCGTCGGCCATTACGGCGTGTTCTCCGGCACGCGCTGGGAAAAGCAGATCTACCCGATTTTGAAGAACGTGATTTTGTCGAGCGATTAAGGCCGCGCGCGCTAGCGCAGGAAGCTTTTTTCGATTTCGCGCATTCGGGGGTCGCCCTGCAAGGCGAACACGTCGGCAACCGACGCAATGTCGTTTTCCACGCCGGCGATGCCGCCTTCGGCGAGAATGCGGTGAAAGGCTTTCTGCATCGCCGCGACGGCGGCGCGTATTGCGTGATTGCCGCAGATAATCAGACCGACCTTGCCCAATGCGGCGATCTCGGCGAAGGCGAGTCGCGGATAGCTGGTCGGCACCAAGACCAGCGGCACGCGCCCCGGCCAAGCGCGGCAGAATGCGACGATTTCATCCGGCGTTTTCGCCTTGCTGTGAATCAGGACAGCGTCGGCGCCGGACTCGGCATAGGCCGCCCCGCGGCGCAGCGCCTCGTCGTGGCCGCATCCGGCGATCAACGCCTCCGTCCGCGCAATGACCAGCGCGTCGCTTGCCGATTTGGCGGCCGCGATCTTGCCCTGGAACTCGGCGACCGGGATCAATTCCTGCCGTCCGCCAACGCGCAGGCTGCTGTCCTTGGGGAACGTCTTGTCCTCGATGACGACAGCCGCAACACCGGCGGCGGCATAGCGCGGCACGACATAAGCGACGTTCACCGCATTGCCGTAGCCGGTGTCGAGATCCGCGATCACCGGAGCGTCCTGTACTTCGCCGATCGCGCGCATCATCTCCAGATGCGTATTCATGGAAAGAATGTTGGCGTCGGGCACCGCGTAAGACGCGGAGAGCTCAAAGCCGCTGCCCCAGATCGCATCAAAGCCCGCGGTGGCGGCGAGTTTGGCCGCCAGCGGATTGTGCGCCGCCATCGCCAGTGCGGGGCGATGAACGTCGAGTTTTTGGCGCAGGGCTGCGGCGGACGAGACGTTTTGTGTCATGAGCGTGGGGCTTACCGCATCGCTGCGGCAATATTGCCGCCGTCGACGGTGGTGACGTCGGCCGTGGTTTTGAGCTCCAGCGCCTGATGCAGAAAGGCCTGCGCCACGTCTTCGGCGGTGACTTCGCGGCCGAGCAGGTTGCCGCCCATGTAATCTTTTTCGGACAGACCGCGCGCTTTTGAGCGCGACGCGATCATGTCCTTGGTGAGAAGGCCGGAGCGGATACGGTCGGCATTGACCGCGTTGGCGCGGATGCCGTCGGCGCCGTAATCGAGCGCGTATTGCCGCATCAGCGCGAGCGCCGCAGCTTTCGGTATGCCGTAGGGACCGAAATTCGGCCCCGGGTTCACCGCCTGTTTCGATACGTTGAAGAGAAGACAGCCGCCGGTGCCTTGCGCCAGCATGATTTGCACCGCGGCCTGGGCTACGCGCTGGTGGCCGTAGAAATTGAGCTCGAAGCTTTTGTGCAAGATGTCTTCGTCGACCTCACCGATGCGGCCCTGCCAGGCCGCGCCGGCATTGGAGACGACGATGTCGACGCCGCCGAACGCAGCCGCAATCTTGTCGAATGCCGTGGTCACCGAGCCTGCGTCGGTCACATCGCATTCAACCGGCAGCGCCGTCGCGCTGATGGCGGCGGCTTGTTCTCTCGCCGCGGATAAATTGACGTCGAGCAGGACGACCTCCGCACCGGCGGCAGCAAATGTTCGTGCGGTCGCGGCGCCGATGGCGCCGCCAGCGCCGGTCACCGCGGCAACTTGCCCGGCGAGCGGCAATTCTTTGCGCCGGCCAAGCTTGGCTTGTTCGAGCGGCCAATATTCGCAATCGAACACGTCGGCTTCGGAGATCGTCTCGAAACGGCCGATGGCCTCGGCGTCGCTCACGCCTTCCGCCCAGGCTTCGGCGATATCGGCGGCGATGACGGCGTCCTGCTTCGAACGGCCGAGACCGAACAGGCCCAGGCCGGGCACCAGCACGACGCGGGGCAGGGGATCGAGCTCATTCTTGATGCCGCCGGTGCGCTTGTTGTGCTGCGCGAAATAGGCGTGATAGCGCGTGGCGAATTGGCCGGCCCGCTCACGTGTCGCACGCGCGAAGTCGGTGAGCTTGCCGCGCTCCGGCGCCGGCACAACCAGCGGCCAGTTTTTGGTGCGGATGGTGTGATCGGGCGTAATGACGCCCAATTGGGAGACGCGCCGCAAATCCTTGGCGTTGACGAAATTGCGCACCGCCTCGCCGCCGCGAAACTCAAGCACGAGCCGCCGCCACGCGCCCTCGAGCGTCGCGTTTTTCTCGCTGCACGCGCCGCGCACGATCGGGGCGACAAGCGCTTCGCCGGCGATGTTGTGCGGCAGGGCAGCCACCGCTGCTGCCTTGCGATGCCGCGCGATAAAATCCTCGGCAAGCGCCACCATCGCGATCATGCGCTCGTAAGCCTCGCGCGCAGTGTCGCCGAAGGTGACGATGCCGTGCCTGCCGAGAACGAGCCCGTCGCTCGGCTTACCGCGCTCGAAAGCCTCGATGGCTTTTTTGGCAAGCCCAAAGCCGGGCATGACATAAGGCACGAAGCCCAGCCGCCGGCCGAAAACCTCTTCGCACTTCTTCTCGCCGTCGGGCTGGTCGATCAGGCTGAGCACCGCGGTGGCGTGGGTATGGTCGATGAATTTGTGGGGCAGAAAGGCGTGCAGCATCATCTCGACCGACGGATTGGCCGCCTTCGGATCGATGAGGTTGGCGCGCTCGATGGCGACCAGGTCTTCGTCGCCGATGGATTCGAGTGTGCGCAGTTTGCGCATCGGCTCAAGCCGCACGGCGACAAAGCCGTCCGCTCCGATCTCGGCCATGTCGGAGCCGGACGATTTGACCCAGAGCGCCTCGGCTTCTTCACCGAGGCGATCGCGCACGCGCGCCTTCAGCGAGGTGTTGCCGCCGCCATGCAGGACGAGCTTTGGATCGCGCCCGAGGAGGCGTGTGGTGAAGACGCGCAACGCCAGATCGCGGCCGATGCCCGACGCCGCGCCTTCAGCGGCAAGGCTTTCGGCGTCACGATCGACCCAGCCGCTTTTCACGGTTTGCGATCCGCCCTTCAGCCGCCGGCAAAACGGCGCGACCACCATCCGGTGCGGCGCGGCCGATCCGATTCGGCAGCCTCGCCGATTTCGGTAATTACCGGTTCCGGCGCGGGCGGCGCCGGTTGCTGCGTTTGCAGCGGCGGCGTCTCATCGGGGGCGCCAATGGGCGCGCGCTCGCGCACCGTCGAACGCCGGCGCACCGGCTCCTCCGGCGGTGGGACTGGCTGCGGCGCTTCGGCGGCGACCGGCGCTGGCGCGGCCTGGCGCGGCGGCGCGTCGAGATAGGCGACGGCCTCCTTAAGCTGGGGTTCGGCTGAAGCCGGCTCGATCAAGCCTTTGGCCGGGGCGAATTCCTGCGCCGGAGTATGGGGCTCGCGGTCGCCATCACCATGCGCCGTGTCGCCGTTGCCGCCGTGCACTGCGTCGCCGTTGCGGTGGCGGTTGCGCCGGCCGCCGCGGCGACCGCGCCGCCGCCGCCGTTCGCCGTCGCGTCGCGGTTCGCCGGCCGGTTCTTGCGCTCCGAATTCGCCGGTTTGCTCTACCTGCTCGTCGTCACTCGGCGGCTCCTGATCCGCTTCCGCGGACGATTCATCCTCCGGCGCGCCGATCGCAACTTGATCGTGCCGCTGATGCGGCTGCTCATACTGCGCGTCGTGCGGCTGGCCGTGAGCGTCTTCGCTGCCGTTACGACCGCCACGCCGCCGCCTTCGCCGCCGCCGCCGCGGACCGCCTTCGTCTTGTTCGGGGACGATTTGTTCGGAAGACCCGGCCGGCGCGGCCTCGGGTTCGGCCGCCGCCTCGACTTCTTCTTCTTCTTCGCTTTCCGTGGCGCCGAAGTCCTCGAGGTCGTCTTCTTCTTCGAGCGGCGCCGGCAGCGCCTGCGGCCGCTCGGCAATCGCTTTGGCCGCTTCGGCCGTATGCACCTGCTCGCCGCGGTCGATGATGAAGGCTTGCGGCGCCCGCACCGATTCATCGGCGGAGATCGTGATGGTGATGACGAAGCGCTCTTCCAGGTTACGCAAATGCGCGCGCTTCTGGTTGAGCACATAGAGCGCCACGTCGGGCCGCGTGCGCACGATGAGATTATGCGTGGCGCCCTTGATGAGTTGCTCCTCGAGCGCCCGCAGCACTTGCAAGGCGAGCGAGGACACCGAACGAACGTGGCCGCTGCCGCCGCAATACGGACACTTCTCTGTCGAGCTTTCCAGCACGCTCGAGCGGATGCGCTGCCGCGACATTTCGAGCAAGCCGAAATGCGAGATGCGGCCGACCTGGATGCGCGCGCGGTCGTGCTTGAGGCACTCTTTGAGCCGGCGTTCGACGGCGCGGTTGTTGCGCTTCTCCTCCATGTCGATGAAGTCGATGACGATCAGCCCGGCGAGGTCGCGCAGCCGAAGCTGGCGGGCGATCTCGTCGGAGGCCTCGAGGTTGGTCTTGAGCGCGGTATCCTCGATGTGGTGCTCGCGCGTGGCGCGGCCGGAGTTCACGTCGATGGCGACCAGAGCCTCGGCTTGATTGAGCACGATGTAGCCGCCGGAGCGCAATTGCACGACCGGCGAGAACATGGCGTCGAGCTGATTTTCCACGCCATAGCGCGACAACAGCGGTTGCGTGTCGTTATAGAGGTGAACGTTCTTGGCATGGCTCGGCATGAGCATGCGCATGAAATCCTTGGCCTCGTGATAGGCCTCGGGGCCGGCAACGATCACCTCGTCGATGTCTTTGGTATAAAGATCGCGGATCGAACGTTTGACCAGCGAGCCTTCCTCATAGACGAGCTTGGGCGCGGTTGATTTGAGCGTCAGGTCGCGGACCGTCTCCCACATGCGCAGCAGATATTCGAAATCGCGCTTGATCTCGATCTTGGTGCGGTTGGCGCCGGCGGTGCGCAGGATGACGCCCATGCCTTCCGGCACTTCGAGTTCGGCGGCAGCCTCTTTGAGCCGCGCGCGATCTTCGGAACTGGTGATCTTGCGGCTGATGCCGCCACCGCGAGCAGTGTTCGGCATCAGCACCGAAAAGCGCCCGGCGAGCGACAGATAGGTCGTCAGCGCCGCGCCCTTGGTGCCGCGTTCCTCCTTGACCACCTGCACCAGCATGACCTGCCGGCGCTTGATCACCTCTTGGATCTTGTATTGGCGCCGGTAGCGCGGCGCGCGATCGGGAACCTCCTCCATCGCATCCGCGCCGCCGACCGACTCAACGATCTCCTCGGCGGCTTCCTCGTCCTCGCCGTTGTCGTCGTGCTCGCGGGCTTCGTTCGAAGCTGCAGCTTCGGCGGTTTCGGCCGGGTGGTCGTGCGCGGATTCGTCCGCCTCACGCGACTGAGTGTCGGGATGCTCCGTTTCGGGATGCTCGCCGTCGGTCTCGGCGGCAGTCGTCGACTCGACAGATTCGTCCTCTTCGGCATCGCTACCCAGCGCGGCGTCGCCCGGTATCTGCACAAAGTCCGTCGCCGATGCCGACGATTCGCCTTCGGCCGGCGCCGCTTCGCTGCTCTCGGAAGCAGCGTGCATCCCCGATTCCGAATGCTCGGCACTTTCATCGTGATCGACCGGCGACCGCGCTTCCTGGTCCGGGCCGGCCAAATCGTCGGCCGGCGATTCGACGCGCTCACCGCGCCTGACCGCGTCTCGGCGTGCAGCGGGATGATTGCCGTGCTGGCGATGCCGCCGCGAACGGCGATCGACCTCGTCATCGGCGGCGCGTTGCGCCCGCTCTTCCTCGTCGATCAAAGCCTGCCGGTCGGCGACAGGGATTTGATAGTAATCGGGATGAATTTCGCTGAACGCCAGGAAACCGTGGCGATTGCCGCCGTAGTCGACAAAAGCGGCCTGCAGCGACGGCTCGACGCGCGTCACCTTGGCCAGATAGATGTTGCCTCTTAATTGCTTGCGGTGCGCGGATTCAAAATCGAATTCTTCGACGCGATTGCCGCGCAAAACGACCACCCGGGTCTCCTCGGGATGGGTCGCGTCGATGAGCATTTTGTTGGGCATTGGTAAATCTCTTGGAGGCCGGCACGCCTGCTCGCGCCACGCCGCATCGGCGGGGGCAGAGGGCATCGGCCCGATTCTCGGTGAATGGAACGGATCGGAAACCGCGAGTGCGGCAAGCGGATAGGTCGCGCGATCCGGCAAGCGCCGCATGAACGCTGCCGTATTTGGTAATGCGACCCTGGCCGTGTTGAACGAAGACTTGCGCCTCGAACATGAACTCCAAACCGCGATGAGGCGGCAGCGCGAGGCGCAGCCGCAATTTCTTTCGTTTACTCACGGCATGGCCGACACTGTGTCAGCAGGCTCTGGCACGCGGGTCGGGCACGAGGTTCCGGCTGTCCTCATATCCGAGGGCATCGGTATTGCCTTGCGCCGTCGTCGGCACCGGTTCGTTGGAGCTACAACCTGAAAGGTCATAGCTAAAAACGAACATTTGGCGCCGGAGCGGCTCGAAAGCGGCGTCCGCCTCGCTCCCGTCATCTTTCTCGGGGAGCCAAAACCTTGTGGACGTCACCGGATGCCCTAACGCGACACAACCGGAACCTTTCACCGTCAGCGTCCTATTCTTAAGGCCGCCGGCACTGAATTGGCAAGTCGCCTGTGGGCTTTGGCGGGCGGAGGCGGCCTTCACGCTATCTCAGGGACGGGGTTGCTGAGGCTTAAGTTTCGGTTAACCACGCGTGCCTAATGAAGTAAGAGGGGTTCGATGGGGTGGAAGCCGTTGCCTGTCCAAGCCGTGCGCTGGGCTCTCCTCGGTGCGCTCTTCGCCGGTACGGCAGTGACCGCCGCAGCGCCGGCCACTGTTCCCGTCCCCGACTCATATCCGGTAGCGACCGATGCCCGGCTCGGCGGTGACGCCACGCAGACGCGATTCGTCATGGATCTTGACCGCAAGATCGACCTGCATGTCTTTACGCTTGCCGACCCTTACCGCTTGGTCCTCGATATCCCCCAAATCACGTTCCAGCTGCCGCCGCAGGTCGGCGAGAACGGCCGCGGGCTGATCAAGGCGTTCCGTTTCGGGCTGGTGATGCCCGGCGGGTCGCGGATGGTCTTTGACCTGACCAAGCCGGCGCGGGTCGACAAGGCCTACGTCATGGATGCCACGGCCGACGTCCCGGCACGCTTGGTGCTCGATCTGGTTGCCACCGATCGCGAGAGTTTCGTGCATGCCATGGCGGTCGAGGAGAAAGTTGCCCGCAGCGAAGCACCTGCCGCGCCCGCGCCGCCGCCGGCATCGAACGATCCACGGCCGCTGGTCGTTCTCGATCCCGGTCACGGCGGCATCGACACCGGCACGCGGGCGCCGAACGGCGAATGCGAGAAGGACATCGTGCTCGATTTTGCCAAACGGCTGCGCGATCGTATCGAGAAATCGGGCAAATACCGCGTACTGATGACGCGCAGCGACGATACTTTCGTGCCGCTCGGCGACCGCGTGCGGATCGCGCGTCAGGCCGGCGCTGCACTGTTCGTCTCGATTCACGCCGATTTCTTGCCGCGCAAGGAAGGCGACGCCGAAGGCGCCACCGTCTACACGCTCTCCGATACGCCGTCCGATCCCCAGGCCGCCCGGGTCGCCGCGGAGGAAAACCGTGCCGACGTGATTGCCGGCGTCAATCTTAAAGACGAACCGGACGATGTCGCCGGCATCCTGCTGGATCTGGCGCAGCGCGAAACCAAGACCTTCTCGGTGCAATTTGCCCATAAGCTGGTTGCCGGTTTGAAAACGGTCACGCACCTGAACAAGGATCCTGTGCGGTCGGCGGGATTCCGCGTGCTGCGCTCGCCTGACGTGCCGTCGGTGCTGATCGAACTCGGCTACGTGTCGAACAAGCGGGATTTGCAGTCGTTAAACTCGGACAGCTGGCGCGACCGCACGGCGGATTCGGTTGCGTCGGCCGTCAACGACTATTTTGCCACCCACCTTGCCGGGGCTCGCGCCAACTAAGTTCGCAATCCGGAGGTAGAGTGGTGCCGAGCCGGCCTCAGTTTGAACAAAAACCGGAGCGACGAGACGCGCTGCAGAGGGTAGTGTATGGTGGGTATGGGCCAGTACCGCCACACCGGCCGGCCGATCGGGTCGGTCCCTCGGCGTCACGTCAATTCCCTGGACCGAGGCGGGGCGGGGCAGTTTCAATGAAATCGGTGTCGCGGTGAAATTGCTACTGCGCTTTTTGGGCTTCCTGTTCGCGGCGGGCACGATCCTGTTCATCGCCGGCATTGCCGCGACCGCGGGATTGCTGTGGCATTACTCCAAGGACCTGCCCGACTACACCCAGCTTCAGGACTATGAGCCGCCGGTGATGACGCGGGTTCACGCCGCCGACGGCTCGCTGCTCGCGGAATATGCCAAGGAGCGCCGCCTTTATTTGCCGATTCAAGCGATCCCGAAGCTTGTCACCAATGCTTTCGTGGCGGCGGAGGACAAGAACTTTTACCATCACCCGGGCGTCGACATTTACGGCATCATGCGCGCCGGCATGCTCTATATCGAGAACTACGGCAGCGGACGGCGGCCGCAAGGCGCCTCGACCATCACGCAGCAGGTCGCCAAGAACTTCCTGTTGAACAATCAGGTGTCATTCGATCGCAAGATCAAGGAAGCGCTCTTGGCGCTGCGCATCGAGCGCACTTATTCGAAGCAGAAAATCCTCGAGCTCTATCTCAACGAAATTTATCTCGGCTTCGGCGCCTACGGCATAGCCGCGGCCTCACTTCTATATTTCGACAAGTCGGTGCACGAGCTGACCATCGCGCAGGCGGCCTATCTCGCCGGCCTGCCCAAAGGACCGAACAACTACAATCCGTTCCGCCGCAAGGACGAGGCCATCGCGCGGCGCAATTACGTGATCGACCGTATGGTCGAAGACGGCTTCATCTCGGCGGCGGACGGCGCCAAGGCGGAAAAAGAGCCGCTTGACGTGACCGTGCGGTCGGCGAGCCCGCACGTCTTTGCCGCAGAATATTTCACCGAAGAAGTGCGCCGCTATCTCTACGACAATTATGGTGAGAAGAAGCTCTACGAGGGCGGATTGTCGGTGCGCACCACGCTCGATCCGAAACTGCAAATGCTGGCGCGCAACACGATGGTCGACGGCCTCGTCAATTTCGACGAGAAGCAAGGCTATCGCGGAGCGGTGACGAAAATCGACGTGACCGGCGACTGGGGCGTCAAGCTCGCCGACGTCAAAGCGCTGGACGATATCGACCCATGGCGCATGGCCGTGGTGCTTCAAGTCGACGATCAGTCGGCGCGCATCGGGCTGCAGCCGGGGCGCGATCCGTCCGGCACCGTGCTCAAGGACCGCGAGGTCGGCATCGTGCCGCTGGACGGCGTCAAATGGGCAAAGCCGGCCAGCGGGCCATCGAAGCCGATCCAGCGGGTCGACCAGGTCCTCTCGGTCGGCGACGTGATCTACGTCGACCCGATGGAGCAGCAGGGCCAATACCGGCTGCGCCAGGTGCCGGAAATCTCCGGCGCCATGGTGGTGATGGATCCGCATACCGGCCGCGTGCTGGCGATGGTCGGCGGCTTCTCGTTCGACCAGAGCCAGTTCAACCGCGCCACCCAGGCGCTGCGCCAGCCGGGCTCCTCGTTCAAGCCCATCGTTTATGCCGCAGCCCTCGACAACGGCTACACGCCCTCGACCATCATCATGGACGCGCCGATCGAGATCGACATGGGACAAGGCGGCGGTATTTGGAAGCCGGAGAATTACGGCGGCAAATTTTTCGGCCCGTCGACGCTGCGCTTCGGCCTCGAAGAATCGCGCAACGTGATGACGGTGCGACTCGCCCAGGACATCGGCATGCCGCTGATCTCCGAATACGCCAAGCGGTTTGGCGTCTATGACGAGCTGCCGCCGTATCTGTCCTATGCGCTCGGCGCCGGCGAAACCACCGTGATGCGCATGGTCACCGCCTATTCGATGTTCGATAACGGCGGCCGCCGCGTCATCCCGACGCTGATCGATCGCATTCAGGACCGCTACGGCCATACCATCTACAAGCACGACCAGCGCGAGTGCGTCGCCTGCAACGCCAAGGATTGGCAGGATCAGCCGGAGCCGACGCTGGTCGACAAGCGCGAGCAGGTGATCGATCCGATGACCGCCTATCAGATTACCTCGCTGATGGAGGGCGTCGTGCAGCGCGGCACCGGCGTCGCGCTGCGCGCGCTCGGCAAGCCGATTGCCGGCAAGACCGGCACTACCAACGACGAGAAGGACGTCTGGTTCGTCGGTTTCTCGCCGGATATCGTCTGCGGCGTTTATCTGGGCTTCGACAAGCCGCGTCATATCGCCAATCGCGCCACAGGCGGCAGCCTCGCCGCTCCGGTCGTGCGGGACTTTTTGAAGGTTGCGCTCGCCGACAAACCGCCGATCCCATTTTCCGTGCCACCGGGCATAAAGCTCGTCCGCGTCGACGCCAAGACCGGGATGCGCGCCGGACCGGGCGATCCCCGCGTCATTCTGGAAGCTTTCAAGCCCGGCACCGCGCCGCCTGACAGCGAGACTGTGGTCGGCGCGGATACCACCAATGGCGTTTCCAACGTGCAGCAGGTCGCACCTGACGCCGGCAATGTGGTGCGCACCGGCACCGGCGGATTGTACTGAATCGCGATCGCAGATCGGCTGTAAAAATCGAAAAAGATTGCGCTATGTAATTGCCGGCATTATCTGATTGCCGACCACTGCTAACTGACATCCGGACCTCATGCGCGCAGAAATCGCCACTATCGCCGAAGAGATCAAGCAGTCGCTCGCGCTGCTGAGGAGGCATCTTTGACGTCGACAAGGCGCGCGCGCGGCTTGCCGAGCTGAATGCTTTAGCCGAAGACGCCAATCTGTGGACCGATCCGCAGCGCGCCAGCCGCGTCATGCAGGAACGCACCGCGCTCGACGACAATCTCACCGCGCTGTCGCGCATCGAGCAGGAGCTTGACGATCAGCTCACCATGATCGAGCTCGGCGAGGCCGAGAAGGATCAGAAGGTCGTTGCCGAGGCGGAAGCCGCGTTGCGCAAGCTCCAGGCCGAGGTGGCGCGCCGCCAGCTCGAAGCGTTGTTGTCAGGCGAAGCCGACAACAACGATTGCTATCTCGAAGTCCATGCCGGCGCGGGCGGCACCGAGAGCCAGGACTGGGCCTCGATGCTGCTGCGCATGTACACGCGCTGGGCGGAAGCGCACGGATTTAAGGTCGACTACATCGAAGAGACCCAGGGCGAGGAGGCCGGCATCAAATCGGCCACCGTCGAGATCAAGGGCCGCAACGCCTATGGCTGGCTCAAGACCGAGAACGGCGTGCATCGCCTGGTGCGCATCTCGCCGTTCGATTCCAATGCGCGCCGCCACACCTCATTCGCCAGCGTGAACGTCTATCCGGTGATCGACGACCGCATCAAGATCGACATCAACGAGGCGGACGTTCGGATCGATACGCTTCGCTCCAGCGGCGCCGGCGGCCAGCACGTCAACAAGACCGAATCCGCGATCCGGCTCACCCACATCCCGACCAACATCGTGGTGTTTTGCCAGAACGACCGCTCGCAGCATCGCAACCGCGCGCAGGCCTGGCAGATGCTGCGCGCCAAGCTTTACGAATCCGAACTGAAAAAGCGCGAGGAGAAGGCCGCCGCCGATCAGGCCGCCAAGACCGATATCGGCTGGGGCCACCAGATCCGCTCCTACGTGCTGCAGCCCTATCAGATGGTGAAGGATCTGCGTACCGGCGTCTCCACCTCGAACACCGGCGCTGTGCTCGACGGCGACATCGATCAATTCACCGAAGCCGCGCTGGCGCAGAAAGCCTTCGGCACCGGGCCGGCGCACGTCGAGGACGTGGAGTAGTCGTTCCAGCGTGGACGGCGATGGCGAAATTCGACGGCGAGTTCGGCTCTGGCTCCCAGACGTATGCCGGCACCGGCACGTTGAAATATTCGTGGTAAGTTGGGCTAGTCCTGAACGACGCTGTGGCTGCTGCGGACTATTTGCTGCCCCTCGCCAAAAAGCTTCGCGCCGGCGTCGAGAAATTTTCGCGGATTGACCGGTTCGCCGTCGACGCGAGTCTCGTAATGCAAATGCGGTCCGGTCGAGCGGCCGGTCGAGCCGATCAGCCCGATGATCTGGCCGATGCGAACCTCGTCGCCGACATGGACGTCGATCCGCGAGAGATGGCCGTAGCGCGTCGCCAGCCCGTTGCCGTGATCGATCTCCACCATATTGCCATAGCCGCCGTCCCATCCGGCGATGCTAACGCGCCCGACGGCCGTGGCGTGGACCGGTTCGCCGGGCTCGCCACGGATGTCCATGCCGGTATGCATCGCGGCCTCATGCACGAATGGATCCACGCGCACGCCGAACGGCGAGGTTTCGTCGATCTCGCCGGCCACCGGCTGGCGCACCGGCACGCCGCGAAGCGCGTCGTTGAGCTGGACGAGCTCGGAGCGCGCCAGATTGACGCGAAACACCGCCCGCGCAAATCCGTCGGTGCTGGGCGGCAGCCTGACGGGCACGAACGGGCCGCCGGTATTCGCGGCGCCGACTCTTATCCCGAGCTGGTCGAGCACGCCGCGGATTCGGTGTGCGGCGACTTCATAGCGATCGTCCATCGCGCCGAGCGCCAGCGATTGCCGCCGGTCGATGCGATCGAGCGAAGCTTCCATGCGGTCGAGCGTCGTGCCGATGCTGGATTGCCTGCCGCGATCGTTTCGTGACGGCACGACGGCCGGATCACGCCCTCTTAACGCGGCTCCTCCGATCGAGCCGGTCGTCGCCGGGTCGGCGAAGTTGCCCAATGCCGTCGCGCGGGACTCCAATGTTGCTTGCCGGCGCACCAGCTCATCGAGCTTTTGCTCGAATTGCTCCTGATCGAGCAATTGACGGCTGGTGGTCCGGTCGATCTGGGTGCGCAATTCGGCGATGCGGTCCTCATAGCCGAACTGCTGCTGCGCCTGGCGCGCGATCAGCGTGCGCAGCACGTCGTCGCGAAAGGCGAGGTAGGTCGCCGACGTGACCGACCAGCCGGCCATGATCACGACGGTGCCGACGGCGATCCAGAATGCGACCGGCCCGAACCGCACCTGGCGTCCGGCATGCGCAATCGTATAGGCGCTTGTCGCCGGTTGGTTTGCGTTGCGCGTTCGCGATTCGTGGTGATGGCTGGCGTCGCGCGGAGCGTGAGCGGAATGCTGCGCGGGGTGAGGCGCGGGATATTGGGCGGCGCGCGGCGCGGAATGTTTCGCGGAATCTTTCGCTCTTGCGGCCTGCGACGACCGAGACGCTGTCCACTGCGACATTGCCGCTCCCACCCAAACAGGGAGCGGATTTGACCGGCTTATGGTTAATTTTCAGGAAATCGCAGGCCTGGAATTGAGGCCATTTTGCTAACTTCGGTAAATGCTTAGGCAACGGCCTGGGCTCGCGCTACAGCACTTTGGCGGCCGCCAGAACCGCCGCCGCGTGGCCGTCGACCGTGACTCGCGGCCAAACCTGGGCGATGCGCCCATCGGGCCCGATCAGGAACGTGCTGCGCACGACGCCGAGGAATTTCCGGCCGTACATCGATTTCTCCTGCCAGGCGCCATAGGACTCGAGCATTTTGTGGGTCTCGTCGGAGGCCAACGCGACGGTGAGGTTGTGTTTGGCCTTGAAGGCGTCGAGCGCTTTGACCGGATCGGCGGAAACGCCAAGGATATCGGCGCGGGCGCGACTGAATTCACTCTTCAGCCGTGTGAAATCGATCGCTTCCTTCGTGCAACCGGACGTGTCGGCCCGCGGGTAGAAATAGAGGACGAGCTTGCGGCCGGCGAAGTCGGCGAGCGCGGCATTATCCCCGCCGGCGCAGGGCAGGGTGAAATTCGGCGCCTTTGCGCCTGGCGCGAGGCCTGTCTTGGCAACCGCTTTGGCGTCCTTGCTGCGCGCTAAGCCCTTGCTGCGAGGCTTGTTTCGGCCGGTCCGCGGCGCCGCCTTGCGCGCTGTCTTTTGCGCCATGTGCCATCCTTTCGACGCTTTCCCAAGGCCTTCTCTTAGCGCCAGAATACGCCCGCGGGCACGGGTGTCGATCGCACACGGGACGTTATTCTCTATCGGCACGGTCGTTATGACGGCGCTACGGCTAGTGCGGCGGATTTGAAGTTCCGGCAAATCAGCGGCAATTCGTAGAGGGACTGCAAATCCGAAAACCGCACTGAAACATATCCTGGCTAGTGTCCCCTTGATCTCGAAGTTCGCATCAGGGGGCCTTTGACCACGTGCGAACTTCGGGATCGGGACACGACGGGGACGCCCGACCGGGCATGGCGAACCAAGACAAGCATAGTGCGGCATTCCCGCGGTGGGTGCGGACCGTTCACCCGCGACGCCGGGGTAACCTTGCAGCAGCTCACCGCGGTGACCGCTGGGGCGATAGCCGCTACTTGGCCGCTTATCGGCGGTTATTGGCGCGGCATCAGCGCCTCATCAGGCGCGTCGGTATCGGCTCGGCCGTCGCGGTCGCGCTTCTGCTGCTCGGCGTTGGCGGTCTGTGGTGGCGGCTGTCCAGTGGACCGATCCAGCTCGATGTCTTCACCCCCTGGCTGGTGTCGGCCATCGAGGAAAATTTCGGCAGCCACGAACGTGTCGAAGTCGGCGGCACCCAGATCGAGCGGACCGAGCACGGCGCGGCCGTGCGGGTGCGCGATATCGTGGTGCGCGATCCCGACGGCACCGTGGTTGCAAGCGCACCGAAAGCGGAGATTGAGGTCTCCGGCTTAAGTCTGTTCAGCGGCCATATGCGCGCCGAGAGCCTCAATCTGGTCGGTGCGACGATGGCCGTGCGCATCGAGCCGGACGGCCGCGTCACGGTTTTTGCCTCCGACGCCGATAAACATCCGATTGCCACGGCCAACGTGCCGCCCGCCGCCGGTCTCGTTGTGCGTCCGGCCGTCAAACAAGACAGAATCGAAGGCGATGCGATGCCGCCCGCCGGCCCGGCCCCGCGGGCGCCGCTCGTCACCGCGCCGGCGGCGCGCTCCGCGCTGCCGCGGCCGCCGACCGACACCATCGCCGCGCTGTTGTCATGGCTCGACGGCATCGGCCAGTCCGGGCTCGACGGCCACGATTTGCGCGAGCTTGGATTGAAGGACGGCACGCTGACCGTCGACGACGAACGCACCGGCAAGCGATCGACTTTTGAAGATATCAGCCTGAGCATCCAGCGACCGCGCAGCGGCGGCATCGTGGTCACGGTCGGCTCGGCGAATCCGGAACGTCCGTGGGGGATCACCGCATCGATCAAGCGGATGGAGGACGGTAACCGCAGCATCGCGCTGGAAGCCCGGCAGGTTTCCGCTGATGACCTGTTGCTGGCATCCCGGCTCGGCGACGGGATTTTGCAGTTCAATGTGCCGCTGTCGGCGAGTTTGCGCGGCGTGATCGGCCCGAACGGCGTACCGCAATCGCTCACCGGGCGTATCGCCGCCGATGCCGGCTATTTCAACGACGGCGAGAGCGCCGACGGCCGCATCGACCTCGACCATGCCGAGTTCAAGATCAATTGGGACGCCGGCAGCCGTGTTCTCACGGTACCGTTCCAAATTCTCTCCGGCGGCAATCGGATCACGCTGCTTGGCCAGGTCGAAGCGCCGGCGCAGACGCCGGGGCCGTGGCAATTCCGCGTCGGCGGCGGCACCGTGGTGCTGAATTCGTCGACCGGCCAGGGTGACGCGCTCGTCCTCAACAATATTGCCGTGAGCGGCCGTTTCGATCCGGTGAAAAAGCGCTTCGTGGTCGACCAGAGCGAAATCGGCAATGGCGATGTCGGCGTCGCCATGTCCGGCACCGCCGATTATTCCAGCGGCGAGCTTCGGCTGGCCGCGGGCATGGCCGCGACACGCATGTCCGCCGATGCCCTAAAGCGCCTGTGGCCGGTCTTCGTCGTACCCAAAGTTCGCGATTGGTTCGACGAACATCTGATCAGCGGTAACGTCGAGCGGGTGGTGATCGGCGTGAATTCACCGCTCGAAAACCTCAAAGCGAGCGGGCCGCCGGTCGCGGACGACGGTTTGACACTCGATGCGGTGGCGACGAATTGTGTGATCCAGCCGGTGGCCGGCCTGCCGGCGCTGCACGATGCCGATCTCACCGTTCACATCGTCGGACGCAATGCGCAGATCGCGCTCAGCAAGGCGGTGGCCGACCTGCCGTCCGGCCGCAAGCTGTTTCTGTCGACCGGCCTGTTCGAAGTGCCCGATACCGCGCCGCATTCGCCGCCGGCAAATGTGCATTTCAAGCTCGACGGTCCGGTTGCGGCCGCCGTCGAGCTTTTGGGCGCGGACCGATTGCGCGAGGCCGCCCAGGTACCGTTCGATCCGGCGACCACGCACGGGCAGATGAGCGCGCTGGTTGCCTTGGCGATGCCGCTGAAGCCCGATCTGCCGCCGGGGTCGACCAATTACGCCATCACCGTCGACGCCACGAATTTTTCCGCCGAACACATGATCATGGGGCAAAAGGTCGAGGCCACGGATCTGAAAGTCAGTGCCAACAACAAGGGCTTTGCGCTCAAAGGCAACGTCAAGATCGGCGGCTCGCCGGCCAGTCTCGAATACCGGCAATTGCACGGCGACAGCGAAGCTGACGTCCATATTCAAGGCATGCTCGACGAGGCGATGCGCAACAATCTGGGCGTCGATCCGGCGAATTCGATCGGCGGCGCCATTCCGATCGATGTCACCGGCCGTGTCGGCGTCCTGCCCGACCGTGACGGCCGCTTCTCCGTCGTGGCGGACCTGACGTCGGCGCAGATCGACGGCTTCCTGCCGGGTTGGGTCAAGCAGTCGGGCAAGCCGGCGCGGGCCACCTTCACCGTGACGAGCACCCCGCAATCCGTCCACATCGGCGATCTCTTGATCGAGGGCGCCGGCGGCGGCGTGAAAGGCACCATCGAGCTCGACGGCTCGGGCGGGCTGCAATCGGCCGATTTCCCCTCCTATGGTTTTTCCGACGGCGATAACGCCAGCCTCAAGATCACCCGGGGGCCGGACGGCGTGCTGCATGCCGTGATGCGGGGCGATGCTTACGATGGCCGCGGATTCATCAAGGTGCTCAGCGGCGGACCGAGCGCTCCGCAACCGGAAAATCATAAGTCGCCCGATATCGATCTCGACATGAAGCTCGGCGCGGTGGTCGGTTTTAACGGCGAGGCCCTGCGCGGTCTCGATCTGAAATTGTCGCGGCGCGGCGGCGAAGTTCGCAGTCTCGGCCTGTCCGCCAAGATCGGCCGCGATGGAACGTTGAGCGGCGATCTGCACAGCGCGGCGAACGGACGGCGGGCGATCGGCCTCGAGAGCAGCGATGCCGGCGCGCTGCTGCGCTTCACCGATGTTTATTCGCGAATGGATGGCGGCCAAATGACGACGGTGATGGACGCGCCGTCCGCGAACAATCCGGCTCAGCCTGGAACGCTCAGCGTCCGCAACTTCACCGTTCATGACGAGTCCCAGCTCGAGCGAGCGGTGTCCAATGGCAGCCCGTTGCCGCGCAACAATATGTTTTTCTCGGGTTTGAAGGTCGATTTTACCCGCTCGCAGGGGCGGGTCGCGTTGCACGACGGCGTGGTGCGCGGGCCGGTGCTGGGCGGCACCATCGACGGCTTCATCGATTATGCCAACGACGACGTGCATCTGCGCGGCACGCTAATCCCGCTCTATGGCGCCAATAATCTGCTCGGCCAGCTTCCCGTTGTCGGGCTTTTCCTTGGCGGCGAAAAAGAAGGACTGGTCGGCGTCACCTATGAGGTGGTCGGCAAGCCGGGCAATCCGGTGCTCCACGTCAATCCGCTCTCGGCGCTGGCACCGGGACTGCTGCGCAAGGTGTTCGAATTTCCCGCGACAGGCTCGGCATGGCCGGCGGCGCCGGCCGCGGGCGACGCGACGGGCACGGTCAACGACAATAGCGACAACCACTGAAGCGGTTGCGTCACGCCGGCCTGAGCAGCACGTGACGCTTGCGGCCTAGCGAAAGTTTGATCACGCCGTCCGGCGTGAGATCTTTTTGAGTCAACAGCATTTTTTCATCTGTGACCGTAGTGTCGTTTACTTTGAGTCCGCCATTCTTAATTTGACGTCGCGCCTCGCCGTTCGACGACACAAGCCCAGCTAAAACAAAGGCACCAAGAACGCTTAGTCCCGGTGCCTCTAGCATTGCATTCGAGTTGACCGTGGGCAGCGTCGCACCGAGGCCGCCTTCCTCAAAGGTGGTGCGAGCTGACTCCTCAATGCCTTTTGCAATTACAGGGTCATAAACGAGCGACGTTACTTCTGTAGCGAGAATTTTCTTCGCCTCGTTAATTTCCCGATCGCGTAGCGACGCGACGCGATCAACTTCCTTCAGTGGCAGAGTCGTGAATAGCTTCAGAAAGCGCGGAACGTCTGCATCCTCCACGTTTCGCCAGTACTGCCAAAAATCGTTTTGGCTGGTCATTCTTGGATCGAGCCACACCGCGCCGGCCGCGGTCTTGCCCATCTTGGCGCCCGAAGACGTGGTGATGAGCGGCGAGGTGAGCGCGAAAAACTGCGCATTATGCAGACGGCGGCCAAGATCGATGCCGTTGACAATGTTGCCCCATTGGTCGGAGCCGCCCATCTGCAAAACGCAGCCGTAACGGCGATGGAGCTCGACGAAATCGTACGCTTGCAGGATCATGTAATTGAATTCGAGAAACGAGAGTTCCTGCTGGCGATCGAGCCGCAGCTTGACCGAATCGAAAGCGAGCATCCGATTGATGGAAAAGTGGCGGCCGACGTCGCGCAGGAAGTCGATATAATTGAGCGTGTTGAGCCAATCGGCATTGTTGGCCATGACCGCCTTGCCGCCGGCATCTTCGAATTTCAGGAATTTGGTGAAGACCGCGCGAATGCCTTTGAGGTTATCGTTGATCGCCTCGTCGGTGAGCAGCCGCCGGCTTTCGTCCTTGCCCGACGGATCGCCGACGCGCGTCGTGCCGCCGCCCATCAGCGCGATCGGGCGGTGACCGGTCTGCTGCAGCCAGTACAGCAGCATGATCGGCAACAGCGAGCCGACATGCAGCGACGGTGCGGTGCAGTCGAAACCAATATAGGCGGTCAACGTTGACGACCGTGCCAGCGCGTCCAATGCGTCGGGCTCGGAGACCTGATGGATGAAGCCTCGCGCGGCAAGAACATTGAGAAAATCGGACTTGTAAGTGCTCATCACTGTCCGGCTAAACTGGTGGAACGGCCGCGGCGCGCGGCGGCTCGCCTCGGCGGCGCGGCTGGTGTAACAGGTCTCGACGGTGATTCAAAGAACGCGGCCGGAAGGCAATTCGATGTCCGAACAAATGGCACTGGACCTGCCGGCGGCGGCCTCGGCCGAGACTTCGGTGCTGGCGATCGGGCTGATGAGCGGGACCTCGCAGGACGGCGTCGACGTCGCCTTGATCGACACCGACGGCGAACGGATCGCGCAGTTCGGCGCCACCGCCTGCCGGCCTTACAGCAAGGCCGAGCGCACGCTGCTGCGCCGCGCCACCGCCGCGGCGGCTAATCTGACCGAGCGCACCGCGCGGCCGGCGATCGTCGCCGAGGCGGAGCAATTGGTAAACGACGCGCACGCCGAAGCGGTGGAAACGTTCCTCGGCGCCAATGATCTGCAAGCCGGAAGCGTGGCCGCGGTCGGATTTCACGGCCAGACGCTGCTGCATCGGCCGGAACGCGGGCTGACGCTGCAGATCGGCGACGGCGCTGCTTTGGCGGCGCGGCTCGGCATTCCGGTGGTCTACGATTTTCGCGCCGCCGACGTCGCCGCCGGTGGGCAGGGGGCGCCGCTTGCGCCGATCTATCACCGGGCGCTGACGCGGCGCTTGGGTTTGGCGCCGCCGATTGCGGTGCTCAATATCGGCGGCGTCGCCAACGTGACTTATATCGACGGCGAGGATCTGATCGCCTGCGACACCGGGCCCGGCAACGCCTTGCTTGATGATTTCTTGCGGCTGCGCACCGGGCGTCCGCTCGACACCGACGGCCGCGCGGCGGCCGCCGGCGCCATCAATGCCGCCACGATCGAGCGGCTTTTGGCGCATCCGTTTTTCGCGTTGCCGCCGCCGAAATCGCTCGACCGCAACGACTTTCGCGGTTTGGTCGGCGACACCCTCGACGGCATCGGCATCGAGGATGGCGCGGCAACGCTTACCGCGCTCACCGCCGCAGCCGTGGCGCGCATCGTACCGCAGCTGCCGCGCAGGCCTGTGACCTGGATCGCCGCCGGCGGCGGCGCGCGCAATCCGACGCTGATGCGCATGCTCGCCGAGCGGCTCAAACCCGCGCGTATCGAAACCGCCCACGAGGTCGGCTGGTCGATCGATTCCTTGGAGGCGCAGGCCTTTGCCTATCTCGCCGTGCGCAGTCTGCGCGGCCTGCCGATTACGTTTCCCGGCACGACCGGCGCGCCGCGCCCGCTGAGCGGCGGTGTGCTGGCCAAGCCGTAATTCACTGCATCAGAAAAACGCCCTTGCCGCTGGTCTGCCGATCGAACAGCCGGTAGGCCTCGTCGGCTTGGTCAAGCCGCCAGCGATCTGTGAACAGATGGTCGACGTCGATCTTGCGGTCGGCGACGAAGCGCGCGCAATCGGCCTGGATGGTCGTGGAAAAAGTCCACGATGCGACGATGGTGAGTTGCTTGCGCAACATGTCGGGGCTGACCTCGATAGTGACGTCGCCGCCTTCGCCGACGAAACAGGCGGTGCCCCATTTGCGCGCGGCGCGGACAGCGACGATGCGTCCGGCGGCGGTGCCGGATGTGTCGAGCGTGAAATCGGCGCCCAATCCGTGCGTCAGGTCTCTGATCGCGGCCGAGGCGTCATTGCTGCCCGGATCGATCAGGGCGTCGGCGCCGAATTCCTTGGCGCGCTTGAGCCGCTCGGCGCCGACGTCGAGCGCGATGACGCGCGCACCCATCGCCACGGCGAACTGCGTCGCCGAAAGGCCCACCGGGCCCTGGCCGACAATCGCGATGCTGTCGCCGCCGGCGAGATTGATCCGCCGTAGCGCCTGGTAGGCTGTGCCGGTGCCGCAGGAGATTGCCGCGCCGGGCGAACGACAATTCGTCCGGCAGCGGCACCAATGTATAGGACGGTACTTTGATATACGGCGCATGTGCGCCATGGCCGGTTCTGCCATAGACAATGCTGCCGGCGTCGCACATCTGCGTCCAGCCGGTCCGGCAATGCCGGCAGGTGCCGCAGCCGCCATAGTGATGCACCATGACGCGCGCGCCGACCCGGACGATGCGCTCGTCGACGGCGCTGCCGGCGGCGGAAACTACGCCGCAGGGCTCGTGACCGGCAATGACCGGACCGGGCGCTTTGCCGAGACCGTGCGACGGTGAGCCGCCGGTTGCGCGGTAGGGGTGAAGGTCACTTCCACACATGCCGGAAGCCTTCACCGCGACGACGACATCGTGCGGCCCCGGCGTCGGGTCCGGAAATTCGGCGAGCTGCAGCTTGCGCTCGCCGAGAAAGGTGACGCCTCGCATGAATCACCTTCGCGCCGTCTATTTTGCGGCGGCGGCCGCTTCCTTGAGTGGATCTTTCACCGCCGGAAAAGTCTTGAACTCGATCGCCCAAGGCTCGCCGCCTACCGTCTGAACTTTGCGGATATAGACGTTCTGAACGATGTCGCGGGTCTGCGGATCGATCGAGATCGGGCCGCGCGGGCTCTCCCACTTCATGCCTTTCATCGCGCCGATGATCGCATCGGCGTCGGTGTTGCCGTTGGTCGCTTTGAGCGCCGCATAGATCAGATGCATACCGTCATAGCCGCTGACTGAAATGAAATTTGCCCGATGGCCGGTCGCCTTTTTGTAGGCCGCCACATAATCCTTGTTGAGTTGCGACGGATGTGCCGCGGAATAAATCCCCGCGGTGACGACGCCCAAAAGCGTATCGCCGGTGGTCGGCAGATCGTCGTCATCGACGATGTCGCCCGGCCCGATGAGCTTGATGCCGGATTTTTCCAGGCCGCGCTCGGCGAATTGCTTGGCGAAAGTTCCGGCTTGGCCGGCGGGGACGAAGACGAACAGCGTGTCCGGCGCCAGGTCGTGAGCGCGCTGCAGAAACGGCGAGAAGTCCGGATTGGCGAGCGGCACTTTCAGCGTATCGAGAACTTGGCCACCGCCCTTGGTGAAGTTGGCGGCAAAGACCTTGCCGGCCTCGGCGCCGGGCGCCCAGTCGGACAGGATCATGACGGCTTTCTTGCTACCGTTCTGGATCGCCCAATCGGCGATGATGCCGGACTGCTGGCCAAGCGTGAAGCTGGTGCGCACGTAATAGGGCGACTTTTCGGTGACGACCGAGGTGCCCGACACCATCACCACCGTCGGAACCTTGCCCTCGGTGGCGATCGGCGCCATCGCCATGGCGCTTGGGGTCAGGCCGGCGCCGAGGAAATTGACGTGGTCGTTGACAACCATTTCTTGCGCCAGCCGCTTGGCGTTGTCGGGCACGCTCTGATCGTCTTTGACGATGAGCTCGATCTTCTTGCCGGCGACGGTGTCGCCGTGCTGCGCCATATAAAGATGGGCGGCGTCGGAGATTTCCCGCCCGACCGCTCCGGACGTCCCAGTCATCGGCACGACGATGCCGATCTTGATGGTGTCCTGCGCGGCGGCCCCGCTCGCACTCAAGCTGCTGACGAGGCCGGCTGCCGCGATGGCCAGACAGCCGGCGATAAGACGCCGATGACGCATATTGATCCCCCCCCGATCCGTTCATTTGGGTTCTAATTCAACCCATTGAACGACCAGGGAGCGCCGATTGCAAGCGCCGCCGCAACAAAGCGCGATTGAGTTACGCCGCGCTGTTGGGCCGCCCGGTCTTGCCGAGTCGCTTGTCGAGGTAACCGCTGATCGACTGCATCAGCGGCTCGACCTTGCCGTCGAAGAAGTGGTTGGCGCCGGGAACGATCTTCTGCTCGATGATGATGCCCTTTTGCGTCTTCAGCTTCTCGACGAGATTCGTCACGTCGCGATGCGGGACCACGGCATCCTTGTCGCCGTGGATGATCAGGCCGGACGACGGACAGGGCGCCAGGAACGAAAAATCGTAAAGGTTGGCCGGCGGCGCGATCGAGATAAAGCCTTCGATCTCCGGCCGCCGCATCAGAAGCTGCATGCCGATCCAGGCGCCGAAGGAGAAGCCGGCGATCCAGCAGCTGCGCGCCTCGGTATTGACCGACTGCGCCCAGTCGAGCGCCGAAGCGGCGTCGGACAATTCACCGATGCCGTGGTCGAAGCCGCCTTGGCTGCGGCCGACGCCGCGGAAATTAAAACGCAGCGCGGAAAAGCCGCGGTGCACGAAGGCGTAGTAGATCTGATAGACGATCTGGTGATTCATCGTGCCGCCAAACTGCGGATGCGGGTGCAGCACGATGCCGATCGGCGCATTCTTCTGCCGCGCCGGGTGATAGCGGCCTTCGATGCGGCCGGCGGGCCCCGTGAAAATAACTTCGGGCATCTTTAGGAACCTCGATCGGTGCTGCAGCCACTCAACGGCCGCTTAATCCCGCTCCGCAAGCCGGAGAGAAGGTAGCGCGGGCGGGTACGCTTGACGTTGCCGGTCCCTGCACGTAACTATTTATAACCACTTCATTTTTTCGAACTGGCGACGTGCTTGGAACCGGCGGCAGCATTGGGTCGCGACTTCTAGCACAGGCCGGGGGTCAAAAAGCAAGCATAACCAGCATGCCGGAGCGCAGCTATTTCGATTGGAACGCCACGGCGCCGCTGCGGGATGAGGCGCGGGCAGCCTTTGCCGATGCGCTCTCGGTCGCCGGCAACCCGTCCTCGGTGCACGCCGAAGGCCGCGCCGCGCGGCGTTTGATCGAGCAGGCACGCGAAGAGGTCGCCGCACTCGTCGGGGCACGCGCCAGCGACGTGTTTTTCACCTCGAGCGGCACCGAGGCCAATATGCTGGCGCTCTCGCCTGCGATCGAGGTCGCCGGCGACAAGCGGCCGCGCGACAAGCTGTTGCTCTCGGCCATCGAGCACGTCTCGGTGCGCGCGGGCGGCCGCTTTGCCCGTGAGGCAATCGAGGATTTGCCAGTCGATACCCATGGCCGGCTTGATCTGGCGGCTTTAACCACGGCTATAGCCAAATCGCCCCGCGCGCTGGTTTCGCTGATGCTCGCCAATAACGAAACCGGCGTCATCCAGCCGGTCGCGAAAGCCGCTGCGATCGTTCATGCCGCGGGCGGCTTGCTCCATGTCGATGCCGTGCAGGCGGCGGGCCGCATCGATTGCGACATCGTGGCGCTCGGCGCCGATTTGCTGACGCTGTCGGCCCACAAGGTCGGCGGCCCCAAAGGCGTCGGCGCGCTGGTGCGCCGGAGCGACGACATTCATCTTCCCGATCCGCTCATCCGCGGCGGCGGGCAGGAGCGGGGACTGCGCGCCGGCACCGAGAACGTCGCCGGCATTGCCGCTTTCGGCGCCGCCGCTGCCGTGGCCGGCCGTCAGCGGGCAGCTGAGGCTGCGCACATGCAGGCGTTGCGAGATATGCTCGAAACTGGCCTGCGCGCGGTCGCCTCGGGAACGGTCGTATTTGGCGTCCATGCCGAGCGGCTGCCGAATACGACTCTGTTCACCGTCCCGGGCATGAAGGCGGAGACCGCAGTGATCGCCTTCGACCTCGAAGGTGCGGCGGTGTCGTCCGGCGCCGCCTGCTCCTCGGGAAAGGTCCAACCTTCGCATGTCCTTGCAGCAATGGGGGTTTTGCCGCCGCTCACGCACGGCGCGGTGCGCGCAAGCCTCGGCTGGAGCACCACGGCAAGCGACATTGAAAGCTTTCTAAACGCTTGGAGAAAGCTCGCTTCTGCACTATCTAAGGGACAGGCCAGCGTTGCCGCCTAAATGGCTGCAAAACTGAGCGATTTATCCGAACTGGGGTCACCCGAGGCAAGCACGATCCGAAGCAGGACATTGCCATAACCGACTAAATCCAACCCGCGGACCTTGAATCCGTGAGCGGAGGGACGAATGCCGGCCGTACAAGAGACCGTCGATCAGGTCCGGCGCATCGACGTCGATCAATATAAGTATGGCTTCGAGACGCTGATCGAATCGGACAAGGCCCCCAAGGGGCTGTCCGAAGACACGGTGCGATTCATCTCGGCCAAGAAGAACGAGCCGGAATGGATGCTGGCATGGCGGCTCGATGCCTATAAGCGCTGGCTCACCATGCGCGAGCCGAAATGGGCCAAGGTCGATTACGCCCCGATCGACTATCAGGACATCTATTACTATTCCGCCCCGAAGCGGAAGGACGGCCCGAAGTCGCTCGACGAGATCGATCCGGAAATCCTGCGCACCTACGAAAAGCTCGGCATTCCGTTGCGCGAACGCGAGGCGCTGCTCGGCATCCAGAAGAGCGGCGGCGATGCCGGCGCGGAAGGCGAGCGCAATAACGGTTCCAGTCGTATTGCCGTCGACGCGGTGTTCGACTCGGTATCGGTCGCCACCACCTTCAAGGCGGAGCTCGCCAAAGCCGGCGTGCTGTTCATGCCGATCTCGGAAGCGATCCAGGAGCATCCCGAGCTAGTGAAGAAATATCTCAGCACGGTGGTGCCGATCTCGGATAATTTTTTCGCCACGCTCAATTCAGCGGTGTTCTCCGACGGCTCGTTCGTTTACGTGCCGCCGGGCGTCCGCTGCCCGATGGAGCTGTCGACCTATTTCCGCATCAACGAGAAGAATACCGGCCAATTCGAGCGCACGCTGATCATCGCCGACAAGGGCTCGTACGTGAGCTATCTCGAAGGCTGCACAGCGCCGATGCGAGACGAAAACCAGCTCCACGCCGCGGTGGTCGAGCTTGTGGCGCTCGACAACGCCGAGATCAAATATTCCACCATTCAAAACTGGTATCCCGGCGACGCCAATGGCAAGGGCGGCATCTACAATTTCGTCACCAAGCGCGGCGATTGCCGCGGCAAGAATGCCAAGATCTCCTGGACTCAGGTGGAAACCGGCTCTGCCATCACCTGGAAATATCCGAGCTGCATCCTGCGCGGTGACAATTCGCGCGGCGAGTTCTACTCCATCGCGATTTCCAACGGCTATCAGCAGGTCGATTCCGGCACCAAGATGCTGCATCTCGGCAAGAACACGACGAGCCGCATCATCAGTAAGGGCATCGCGGCCGGGCATTCCAACAACACCTATCGCGGCTTGGTGACGTCGCACCGCCGCGCCGCCGGCGCCCGCAATTTCACCAATTGCGATTCGCTCCTGATCGGCGACCAATGCGGCGCCCATACCGTGCCCTATATCGAGGCCAAGAATTCCTCGACCGTGTTCGAGCACGAGGCGACGACGTCGAAGATTTCCGATGAGATGCTGTTCTATTGCCGCCAGCGCGGACTCTCCGCGGAGGAGGCGACCGCGCTCGTCGTCAACGGTTTCGTCAAGGACGTGCTGCAGCAGCTGCCGATGGAATTTGCCGTCGAAGCGCAGAAATTGATCTCGGTCTCGCTCGAAGGCAGCGTGGGCTGAGCCGGGCGCGTGTCATGACGGCTTATTGGTTCAAACTCAACCGATACGGCTACGGCGCCCGGCCAATTACTTGGCAGCGTTGGGCTCTGACCTTTGTGCCTGGCGTCGTGATGGCGGCAATGGCGTTGCTTGTCGGCTTAATTGCGGCCTCTGCGAATTTCATGATGCGTGGCGCTTGGGCTGGAGTTGCGATTTGTATCGTTGTGGGCGCGATCACCGCGATCTGGACCATCCGCGTTGCACGCCGCAAGACCGACGGCGAGTGGCGCTGGCGTTGGGGCGGCCGCTAGCCGGGCGATCGGATTATTGGAGCTTTTTGGAATGGTGCTTCTGGAAATCAAGAATTTGCACGTCGAGATCGACGGCAAGGAAATTTTGAAAGGCCTCGACCTCACCGTGAACGCGGGCGAGGTGCATGCCATCATGGGCCCGAACGGCTCGGGAAAATCGACGCTGGCTTATGTGCTCGCCGGCAAGGCCGATTACACGCCGACCGCCGGCGAGGTGCTCTTCAACGGCAAGAACATCTTCGACATGACGCCAGACGAGCGCGCCGCCGCCGGGCTGTTTCTCGCCTTCCAGTATCCGCTGGAAATTCCTGGCGTCGCCACCATGACGTTCCTGCGCACCGCGCTTAACGCGCAGCGCAAGAAGCGCGGCGAGGTGGAGCTGTCCACGCCGGAATTCATCAAAAAGGTGCGTGAGACCGCGGGCAAGCTCAACATCGACCAGGACATGTTGCGCCGCGCCGTCAATGTCGGGTTCTCCGGCGGCGAGAAGAAGCGCAACGAGATTTTGCAGATGGCCCTGTTGGAGCCGCGCGTTGCCGTGCTCGACGAAACCGATTCAGGTCTCGACATCGACGCGCTGAAAATCGTCGCCGACGGCGTCAACCGCTTGCGCGCGCCGCAGCGGTCGTTCGTCGTCATCACCCACTATCAGCGGCTCTTGTCCTACATCGTGCCCGACATCGTGCATGTTCTCTCCGCCGGCCGCATCGTCAAGACCGGCGGCAAGGAGCTTGCGCTCGAGCTCGAGGCGCGCGGCTATGCCGAGTATCAAGAGGAAGCCGTGGCGTGAACGCAGGAGTTGCCACTATCAAGACAGCGGCGGAAACCGAGCTGGCGCAGGTTTTCGCGCTCGCGCGCGGGTCGCTGCCTGGCGATGACGCCGTCTCTGCCCAGCGCGAAGCCGCCTTCGGCGTTTTCGCCAAGGAGGGCCTGCCGCATCGCCGCGTCGAGGACTGGAAATACACCGACCTGCGGGCGCTGATGCGCGAGGCAAAACCGCTTGCGCCGCCGCCCGACGCGGTCGCCAAGACGCTGGCCAAGAGCGCCGGCGCGCTGCTCGGGGACGTCGAGACGCGCCGCCTCGTCTTTGTCGACGGCGCCTTCGTCGCCGAATTGTCCGATCTGGCGAATTTGGAAAATGGCCTCGCTGTCGGCTCGTTGGCCGACGCGTTGTCCGGCAGCGATCCCGTACTCACGCAGCATCTCGGCAAGCTCGCGCCGGCCAGCGACGTCGCGGTCGCGCTCAATACCGCGCTGATGGGCGACGGCGCGGTGATCCGCATCGCCGCGGGCTCGACCATCGAGCGGCCGCTGCATCTGTTGTTCGTAGCGTCGGGAAAACCGGCCGCGAGTTTCGTGCGTTCGCTGGTCGTCGTCGAGCGCGGCGCGCGCGCCATGATAATCGAGAGCCACGAAGGCCCCGCCGGCATCGATTATCAGGTCAATGCCGCGTTGGAGCTGTTCGTCGGCGATGCGGCCCATGTCGATCACGTGAAAATCATCGGCGAGGGCGCCGATGCGCTGCATGTCTCGACGCTCGCCGCGGCTATCGGCGCGCACGCCCGCTTCAACGCATTCTCCTTCACGGTGGGCGGCGCCGTGGTGCGCAATCAGCTGTTTCTCAAATTCGACGGCGAGGGCATCGTCGCCGGAATCCGTGGCGCGACTTTGCTCAAAGGCCGTCAGCACGCCGACACCACGCTGGTTGCCAATCACGTCGCGCCGGATTGCCAGAGTCGCGAAGTCTTCAAGACAGTGCTCGACGACGAGGCCCACGGCGTATTCCAGGGCCGCATCATCGTGCGGCGGCAGGCGCAGAGGACCGACGCCAAGATGATGACGCAGGCGCTGCTGCTGTCGGAGCGTGCCGAGGCAGATAATAAGCCGGAGCTCGAAATTTTCGCCGACGACGTGCAGTGCGGCCACGGCGCCACGGCCGGCGCGATCGACGAGGACCTGAAATTCTATCTGTTGGCGCGGGGCATTCCGGCGGCCGAGGCCGAGGCGCTCTTGATCCAGGCCTTTCTCGGCGAGGCCATCGAAGGCATCGAACATGCCGGGCTGCGCGAAGCTTTGCTGGAGACCGTCGCAGCCTGGCTCAAGGCGCGTAAGTAACATGCACGAAGCGATGACCAACGGAGCTTATGACGTCAATCGCATCCGCCAGGATTTTCCTATTCTGGCGATGCAGGTTTACGGCGAGCCGCTCGTCTATCTCGACAACGCGGCGTCAGCGCAGAAGCCGCGCGCCGTGCTCGACCGCATCGAGCAGGCCTACACCACGCAATACGCCAATGTGCATCGCGGCCTGCATTACCTCGCCAACGAGGCGACCGAGGCCTACGAGGGCGCGCGCGAGAAAGTCGCGGCCTTCCTCAATGCCGGGCGCAAGGAAGAGATCATCTTCACGCGCAACGCGACCGAGGCGATCAATCTCGTCGCCTATACGTTCGGGCGCGAGCGCATCAAGCCCGGCGATGAAATCGTGCTCTCGATCATGGAGCACCATTCCAATATCGTGCCGTGGCATTTTCTGCGCGAGCGCCAGGGCGCCGTCATCAAATGGGCGCCGGTTGACGACGAGGGGCATTTCCTCATCGACGAGTTCGAAAAGCTTCTGACCCCGCGCACCAAGATGGTGGCCGTCACCCATATGTCCAACATGCTCGGCACCTTGGTGCCGGTGAAAGAGGTGGCGCGGATCGCGCATGCGCGCGGCATTCCCGTGCTCGTCGACGGCGCGCAGGGTGCCGTGCACTGCGACGTCGACGTCCGCGACATCGATTGCGACTTCTATGCATTCACCGGCCACAAGCTTTACGGCCCGACCGGCATCGGCGTGCTGTACGGCAAATATGAGCACTTGGCGGCGATGCCGCCATTCAATGGCGGCGGCGAGATGATCCGCGAAGTGTTCGAGGATCGCATCACTTACGGCGAGCCGCCGCACAAGTTCGAGGCCGGGACCCCGTCGATCGTGCAGGCGATTGGGCTCGGCGCCGCGATCGATTACGTGAACTCCGTCGGCAAGGCGCGCATCCGCAATCACGAGGCGGGCTTGTTGAGCTACGCCCACGACCGGCTGCGCGAGATCAATTCGCTGCGCATTCTCGGTACTACCAAGGACAAGGGGCCGATCGTCTCCTTCGAGATGAAAGGCGCGCATCCGCACGATGTCGCGACTATCATCGACCGTTCGGGCGTCGCGGTGCGCGCCGGAACCCACTGCGTGATGCCGCTGCTCTCGCGGTTCGGCCTGACGGCGACTTGCCGTGCTTCCCTTGCGATGTACAACACACGCGACGAGGTCGACTGCCTCGCGCAGGCGCTCTTAAAGGCGAAGAGCATGCTCGGATGAATTATCATGAGCGATGACGTGAAAGCAGACGTGGCCGAGGCGGCTGCCGCGACCGCAGAGAAACCGACGGCCATCCCAGCGGACGAGATGGCGCGGCTGACCGACGAGATCGTCGGCGCGCTCAAGACCGTTTACGACCCCGAAATTCCCGCCGACATCTACGAGCTCGGCCTGATCTATAAGGTCGACGTCGGCGACGATCGCATGGTCAATATCGACATGACGCTCACCACGCCGAATTGTCCGTCGGCGGCGGAATTGCCGGCGCAGGTGGAAAATGCGGTATCCGGAGTGCCCGGCGTGCGCGAGGCCAAGGTCACCATCGTCTGGGATCCGCCGTGGGATCCGAGCCGGATGTCGGACGAGGCGCGGACCGTGCTCAATATGTGGTGAGAATTTAATAGCGAATCTTGGCGTAAGTTGCGGACCAGAGCGCTGCGCATTACATGCGAAGATAAGGAAGCAAAAGATGGCGACTGCCCGGCCGAGACCTCAAGTGATGCGGCTCACCGAAGCCGCGGCGGAGCGTATCAAGGCGGTGATGGCGAAAGCCGAACGCCCGATCGCTGCGGTGCGCGTCGGCGTCAAGAACGGCGGCTGCGCCGGCATGGCCTACACCATGGAATATGCCGAAAGCGTCAACCCGCTCGACGAGGTGATCGAGGACAGGGGCGTGCGCATTCTGATCGATCCCAAGGCGGTGATGTTTCTGCTCGGCACCGAGATGGACTACAAGGTCGACAAGCTCTCCGCGCAATTCGTCTTCAACAATCCGAACCAGACCTCGGCCTGCGGCTGCGGCGAATCGGTGCAGATCGAGCCGGTGCGCGGCGAGACCGGCGCCGCGGCGCATTAATCACGACGCTGCCGGCTTGTCATGCTCGCTCGGGATGGATCGACGAAAATGAGCGAAACGCGGGACGTTCAATCCAGCGCCGTGCTGATTAAAAGGTACGCCGGTCGCCGCCTCTACAACGCGACCGATCTGACCTACGTGTCGTCGCATGACTTGGTAGAAACGATTCTCAGCCATCGGCGTTTTGTCGTCCGCGATGCCGAAACCGGCGACGACGTCACCGGCGAGATATTAGACCGGCTGCATTAGGTCCCTGCGGCGGATTTACGCCACCCGCGCCATGGTCCCGGCGTCGGCTTCCGGATCGGCCTCGCAGATGACGCGATTGCGTCCCTCACGCTTGGCGGCATAGAGGCATTTGTCGGCGCGTTCGATCAAAAGCTGCGCGGTGTCGCCGGGGTGCAACACGGCGGCGCCGATCGAGATTGTCACCCGGCCGAGCCGTTCGCCGTTCGAGCGCCGCATCAATTCCTTGGTCATCACGGCGCAGCGGATGTGATCGGCGACCGTGATCGCCGATTTCAGCGCCGTGTTCGGCAACGCGATGATGAACTCCTCTCCGCCATAACGCGCCGCTACGTCACGGCCCTTGACGTTCTGCTTCACCGCAAGGGCGACGAGGCGGAGCACCTGGTCGCCGGTGAGATGGCCGTACTGGTCGTTGAAGCTCTTGAAGTGATCGATGTCGGCCATCAATAACGACAGCGGTTCGTTCTTCTCCTTCGCTTCAGCCATGCCCTTGGCCAGCGCGGCGTCGAAATATTTGCGATTGCACAGCGTCGTGAGTGGATCGGTCAGGCCTTCAAGGCGGACGGTTTCAAGATTCTGCTGAAGCTGCTGGATTTCCTGCCGCGACGCGGCAAGGCTCATCTCAAGATTCTTGTTGTTGATCTCCATCTCCTTGGCGCCTTGCGCCAAGTGCTCGATGACCGCGCGCAGCGCCTCGCCGTCATTGGCTTGGGCGAGCTTTTCGCTCGCCAGGCTCAATCGCTTTGAATAGCTCGTCGCGGAGCCGGCCGCCGCGTCGATGGTGGTCATGACCTGCTTGATCTCGTCGAGCACGCGGGTATTGACCGAGTCCATCCGGTCGCCCAATCGGCTCATGGCGATGTAGGTGTCGTAAATCTCTTCGAGATCGGCGTCGTCCAGCGCGCCCTTCTTGGTCAGCGCTTCATTGATCGCCTGGTTGAGCGGCTGGTTGTAACCTGTTGCGTAATGATACCAAATTTCAAAATTCCGCGGTGAGGCCGTCTGCCCCAAAGCGCGGATTTGTCCGAGCGCAATCTCGGCAAAGGCGAGCGTTCTTTCGTGCTCTTCCTGGGGCACGGCCATCGTCTCCAATCGCCCTGGAAATTTCGAGCCGGCGCCCGAGCGGCGCAGCGCGCATTTGCAATCACACGTATAAGTAGGAGCAAGCGGTGAAGGAGCGGTAAATAAGGTCGCTTGAAAATCGTCTGTAAGGTAAATTCTGACGTACTGATCGGATGCTCGTTGGCCGTCTGCAGCTTATGCCTTCACGGTCACCGGGCGCAGCAGAAAGGCCGGCAAGTGCGAGTCGTCGCCATCGTCCTGGCGCGGGCGCGCGGGTGGCTGCGTGCGGCGTGATCGCGCTTCGTCGATGCGCGCGATCGCGGCGGCCGGACGATGCGATTGATGCCGATGATTCGGGCGTTCGCGATGGGCGGACGACCGTTGCGGCGCGGCGCTTCGCTCGACGCTTGGTTGGGCGCTCGGCTCGGGCTGATTGTCCATGAAGGGAATGGGTTGGCCAATCAGTTTTTCGATCGCCGCGACTGCCTTGGTGTCGTTGGCGCCCGCGACGATGCTGATCGCGACTCCGGTGCGCCCGGCACGGCCGGTGCGGCCGATGCGGTGCACATAATCGTCGGCATGGATCGGCACGTCGAAGTTGTAGACGTGACTGACTTCGGGAATATCAAGGCCGCGGGCGGCAACGTCGGAAGCGACCAGGACCGTTACTTCGCCCTTGCGGAATTGTTCGAGCGCGGCGGTGCGGGCGGACTGATCCATGTCGCCGTGGAGCGCCTGCACCGAAAAGCCGTGCCGCAGCAGCGAACGGTGCAGCGTGGCGACGTCGCGCTTGCGGTTGCAGAAGACTATGGCGTTCTTCAAACCTTCCGCTGAACGGATCAGACGGCGCAGCGTGTCGCGCTTGTCGTGCGGCTCGCGCCCGGACCTCGCCAGGAACTGGGCGGTGGCGGCGACCGTGGAGGCGGGACGGGAGACTTCGACGCGCACCGGATTGTGCAGGAATTGTTCGGTAATGCGCTGGATTTCCGGCGGCATGGTTGCGGTAAAGAACAGCGTCTGACGGGTGAACGGGACCAGCTTGCAGATGCGCTCGATGTCGGGAATGAACCCCATATCGAGCATGCGGTCGGCTTCGTCGATGACCAGAAGCTCGACGCCGGTGAGCAGAAGGCGGCCACGCTCGTTATGGTCGAGCAGCCGGCCGGGCGTCGCGATCAGCACGTCGACGCCGCGGGCGAGCTTGGTATCCTGATTGTCGAACGAAACACCGCCGATGATCAGCGCGACGTTGAGCTTGTGATTGACGCCGTATCTGATGAAGCTTTCTTCCACTTGCGCGGCAAGCTCACGGGTCGGCTCGAGGATGAGCGTGCGCGGCATGAGGGCGCGGGCGCGGCCCTTTTCCAGCATGGTCAGCATCGGCAGCACGAAGGCCGCCGTCTTGCCGGTTCCGGTCTGCGCGATACCGAGCACGTCGCGCCGGGCCAGCACGTGGGGGATTGCCTGCTCTTGGATGGGAGTGGGAGTTTTATAACCGGTCGCCGTTACGGCGGCGAGAACTTTATCGGACAAGCCGAGATGAGAAAACGACATAGACCCTCTATCTGAGACGGCCCCACAACGAGGCGCCGCCGGCAGAACCGTTTCGAAGGAAAGCGGCAAACACGCGCAAGCGCGGTCGAATCTGCCTGTATAACGCTACGCAAAACATAGGGGTGATTGGCCGAAAGTCAACCGCGATGAGCCTGCCGCAGGGCACTAAGTTAATCGGATTCCTTCACTTTTTCTCGACACCCGTTAATCTCAGCGTCCGCCAAAGCAACCCAGGATGCTCACCGCCATGGCCGAACCCGCGTCCGACGCATTGCCTGTCGTGCTCATTCCCGGTCTGACCTGTACCGCGCGACTTTACACCGAGCAGATCCCGGCGCTGTGGCAGTTCGGTCCGGTCATGGTTGCCGACCACAGACGCGACGACAGCATGGCGGCCATCGCGCGGCGGATTCTGGCCGCCGCGCCGTCGCGCTTCGCGTTGGCCGGCCTGTCAATGGGCGGCTACATCGCCTTCGAGATCATGCGCCGGGCGCCGGAGCGCGTCGCCAAATTGGCGCTGCTCGATACCGGGCCGCGGGCGGACACGCCGGAGCAGACCGAGCGGCGCCGCGTGCTGATGGCGATGGCCAAAAGCGGCCGCTACGCCGAAATCCCGGAACTGGCTTTTCCGCTCTACGTGCACCACAACCGGCACGGCGACGAAGCGCTCAAGCGCATCGTGCGTCGCATGGCCGAAGACACCGGTCTTGAGGCTTATCTGCGCCAGCAACAGGCGATCTTGAGCCGGCCGGATTCGCGTCCCGGCCTCGCGGCGATCGCCTGTCCGACGCTGGTTCTGGTCGGCGAGGGCGACGAGGCAACGCCGCCCGACTTGGCCCGCGAGATCGCCGCCGGCATTGCCGGATCGCGTCTGGTCATGATCCCCGACAGCGGCCATCTGTCGACGCTCGAACAGCCGGCCGCGGTGACCAAGGCGCTGGTCGAATGGCTGCGGCCATAAGAAGCGACCATGGGGGCAGGGCGCGCCGAGCCGGATTGTGCTAACCGTGTGCCGACCGTTTGAATCCAGACTGCCCGCGGCAGTGGCAAAAATATCCCGAGCAGTAAAAAACTTGGAGGAGTTCCCGATGAGTGTCGGCCCCTTTACACGCCGTTCGATTTTGTCCGCGGCGACAATGCTGGCGGCAACGCCTGCCGTCCTCGCGCCGGCACGCGCGCAAAGCGAATTTCCGAGCCGGCCGATCCATCTCGTCGTCGGCTTCGCCGCCGGCGGCGGCAACGATATCTTTGCCCGCCTCGTTGGCGCCAAGCTGTCCGAGATCCTCGGCCAGCCGGTGATCGTCGAGAACAAGCCGGGCGCCGGCGGCCGGTTGGCGCCGGAATACGTCACCCAGCAGGCGGCCGACGGCTATACGCTATTCGTCGGACCGAGCGGTGCCATGGCGGTCGCGGCAGCGATCTATCCCGATCTCAAATACTCTCCGACCAAGAGTTTTGTGCCGCTCGCCATGATCGCGAATTTTCCCTTGATCCTGGTGGTCGCGGCCGACAATCCGGCGAACAACGTCAAGGATTTTGTCGCCTGGATGAAAGCGCATCCCGACAAAGCCAACTACGCCAGTTCTTCGCCGGCCTTCACCATCACCACCGAGCTGTTGAAGTTAAAGACCGGCATGCCCGGCACCATGATCCCCTACAAGGGCAGCGGTGAGATGATCCTCTCGGTGATCCAGGGCCAGACCGCCATGACCATCGCCGACGGACCGCCGACGATCCCGCAAGTCAAGGGCGGAAAGGTCAAGGCGCTGGCGGTGACCGGTGCCGAACGTTCGCCGCTGCTGCCCGATGTGCCGAGCATGGCGGAGGCCGGGTATCCGAGCGTCGACGTCCATCTGTGGAGCGGCGTGTTCGCTCCGACCGGCACGCCGGCGCCGGCCATCGCCAAGCTGCAAAAGGCGTTGAACCAGTCGATCCAAGACCCTGGCGTATCGGAGAAACTCAAGGCAATGGCGGTCGAGCCGGGCGGCGCCACTCCGGATCAGTTCGAAAAGATCATCAAAAGCGACACCACCAAATTCGGCGACGTGGTCAAAGCGGCGAATTTGAAGTTCGAGGATTAGCGATTTTCCCGCGCGCCCCGCGATGTCGCTATATCTGCGACCGGCCCTTGACAACGGTCTCCGGTTTGGTTACATTGGGCCAGCTTGCTCATCGAAGGGCGTCACCGGTGACGGCCGAATGACGGAGCAAGTGCGGTGGCCGCGGGCGGGGCTCGTAACCCCGCTCCCGGGCGG
>Ga0182024_10003104_pt1 | contig 40178 bp, 34 predicted proteins | sample P32metaG_FD_120480 | JGI IMG/M metagenome (GOLD analysis project Ga0182024, IMG submission 120480) | Permafrost microbial communities from Stordalen Mire, Sweden - P3-2 metaG (Illumina Assembly) | ecosystem: Environmental > Terrestrial > Soil > Wetlands > Permafrost | place: Sweden: Stordalen...
CCATAGCGTCTGACGCGAAGCCTCGCCGCACCTCCCGCGGTTTCCTCCCTTGGAGGTTTGCGGACGCCGGCCCCGTATGCGCGGCAACCACCATCATGGGCCGGCATCCGAAAACCTTCACAACTTCGGAAGTGAACGCGCTCATTGGATCACCTGCCGGATCGTCAGTCGCTATTGAGAATCTGAAGCAAATACGTTGTTGTTTTTCTGCAACGCTCGAAGATATTCGTTCGCTCACTTAGCAATCGAAGGTGACGAGCTTTTGCCCAAATGACATCTTGTCTGACGAAACGTTGGGGAATCATGGATTTATTTGGGGAATCGTCATGAACGGCCAAAAGCTAGTCGTGTCGGGCGCACTGGCGTTCTGTGCGGCTACACTTCTGCTCGTCGCGACGCCATTTGGAATCGCCAGCGCGGCGGATATGCCGGCCAAGGCCCCCTACACCAAGGCCCCTCCGCCAGTGGTGGTTTATAGCTGGACCGGCTGGTACTTGGGCGGAGATCTAGGCGGAGCCTGGTCGCACACCGATCTGACCCATTCGCCCTTCTTCGCGACCACAGCTCCGGTTGGTGGATTTCAGGTAGACGCCAATGCGTTGGCCGCGGCCGCATCGCCCTCGCTGAGGGGGAATGGCATCACCGGCGGCATTCATGGCGGGTACAACTGGCAGTCGGGCAACATCGTTTACGGCGGCGAAGCCGATTTCTCGGGGATGTCGCTGAGTAGCAACCAGTCGGGCGTATTCCCGTTCCCGAGCACGCTGCCCGGAGGGGCGCTCGGTCCACCGACGTTCACATTCAACGCGGCGAGTTCGTACCGAACGGATTGGCAAGCAACGGTGCGAGGGCGCATAGGCTTGGCTTCGAACGATTGGCTATTCTATGCTACGGGCGGCCTCGCGGTTGCCGACTTCAGGATCAACCAGAACGCGGGCTCCCTGATCGGCGGATCCAGCTTCTCGTTGGCTTCGTTTACGGACACCAGGGCCGGCTGGGTGATCGGCGGCGGCATCGAGCATGCCTTCGCGAACAACTGGCTGCTGCGCGTGGAATATCTTCATGCCGACTACGGCACCGCGAACAACTCGACGGTTATCAGCTTCCCAACCGGCGTTGCCAACATCATGTGCGTTGCCGGCGCGCCGAGTGCAGGCCCGGGCACTTTCGGCGGCTGCTCGCTTGCCACCCACCTCACGACGGATCTGGTTCGCGTCGGTCTGAGCTACAAGTTCGGCGGCCCGGTTGTTGCCAAATTCTGATTTGTCCTGCTCCTGAACCTGAAGCCCCGGCATAGTCCGGGACTTTTTGTTTGGTGGCCGCGTCGCGAATTTCCGAGATGGGTCAAAATGCGAAATACTCGCTCCGAGCACATTGAGTCAGCTTTGCCCCCAATAGCGGACTCAAGTCGGACATCGCTGGAGGTCCGAAAAGTGCCACAACCGGACTCATGCACCGCAGCAAATTCAGGGAATTTCGACCAGCTACGCCGCACGTTCAACGCGGCTGTCGATCTCGCTGCGCAGCGTCCCGAAGTCGATCGGCTTGATCAGAAGTGCCTCCGCGCCATTCTCAAGCGCCCGACGCTTGGTCTCCGCATCGCCGTAGGCAGTGAGCATGATGATCGGAACATCTGGCCGAATGGCCTTGGCCTTGGGAAGAAGCTCAAGGCCGCTCATTCCTGGCATGTTGATGTCGGACAAGATCAGAATGAGAGACTCGTCACCTGCATTGGTAGTGCGCTGAAGGGCCATCGGGGCCGATTGCGCAAATTCCATCGCGAAGCGACCAGCGCGAAGTTCGCGCCGGAACTGCTGGCGGAACAGCGCCTCGACATCCGGCTCGTCATCGACCACGAGAATGAGCAGGTTCACGGATGTTCTCCTGGCTTTATAGGGGATGCCCCGGCACGCGGCAGAACAATCTTGAACTCAGTAAATACGCCAGGCACGGTATCGACGTCCATAGTGCCGCTGTGTTGTTTCACGATGATGTCATGGCTCATCGAAAGACCAAGTCCAGTGCCTTCACCCGCAGGTTTAGTCGTGAAGAAAGGATTGAATATCTTCTCTTTTACTTCGGCCGGTATTCCGGTGCCATTGTCACGGATGCGGATCTCAACCTTGTCACCCAGATTCTTCGTCGTGGCGGTCAGCGTCGGCTCGAAGCCGTCACCGGCATCCGCTTTGCGTTTCGTTGCTGCGTAGAATCCGTTTGAGATCAGATTGAGCAAGACGCGCGTGATCTCTTGTGGATACCCATCCGCCATGCCGACGGCCGGATCAAAACTACGATGCATCGTTATATTGAAGCCGGTATTTTCAGCGCGGGCGCCGTGATAGGCCAGATTCAGGCTTTCATCGACGATCGCATTGATATCGACCGGACGATGCTCGCCCGAACCTTGGCGCGAATGCAGGAGCATGTTCTTGACGATGGCGTCGGCGCGCTTGCCGTGTTGCACGATCTTTTGTAGATTCCCGCGTAGCGTCTCCGTCAGTTCGCCGAATTCCGCTCGACGGTTATCGTCGAGCGCCATAGCCTTGAGCCCTTCCGCCAATTCATCAACCAGTTCGACCGAGAGTCCAGAGAAATTGTTCACGAAGTTGAGCGGGTTCTTGATTTCGTGTGCGATGCCGGCCGTAAGCTGCCCGAGCGAGGCGAGTTTTTCGGTCTGTACCAGCCGTTCCTGCGCGGTACGCAGTTCTTCGAGCGACTGCGTGAGATCCGTGGTGCGTTCGCGCAATTCGTTTAGCAAGCGGGCGTTCTCGATCGCGATGACGGCTTGGGCGGCAAACTGCTTCAGTAGCGCGATCTGCTTTTCCGAAAAGCGTCGGCTCTCCTGCCGGAAGATCATCACGTTGCCAACACACGTTCGTCCTTGAGCAGCGGGACGGCGAGAAGGCAGCGCGCGCCGCCGAGTTCAACCAGCGCGCGGCGGTTGGGCTCGCCCTTGCGGTAGGCATCGGAATCGAGCAGATCAGTTATTTCGACAATTGGTTCACCCTGCAGCAGGCGGGCCGGCGCCGTGCCCGAACCGTACTCCAGCGGTTGACTTCGCCGGTATTCGTCATAAGCGGGTAGCAGCCCGCGGGTGGCGACAGTATGGAACAGCTCACCGTCAAATGTGTTCAGCACGCCGAAATCAGCTCCGCAAAGATCCATCGCCTTGCTGAGCATAGCATCGAAGACGGGAGCGAGATCTCCGGCGGACCTGCTGATGACGGTCAGGACCTCGGATGTCGCGATTTGTTGCTCCAGCGACTCGGAAAGTTCCTGCGTCCGCGTCTGCACCTCGTTGAACAACCGCGCGTTCTCGATGGCGATGACGGCCTGGTCGGCGAAAGTCGTCACGAGCTCGATTTGCTTATCTGTAAACGGAGAAACATTCGACCGGCAGAGCGCAATTACCCCAATTGGGGTGCCTTCACGCAACAGGGGTACGCCCAGCATTGTACGAAATCCACCGCGTTTGATGGATTCGCTCCAAGCGTATTCCGGATCGATGGTCGCATCCGGAATATGGACCATCTTTCGGTCAAGTACAGTTCGACCAACGAGGGTATCTCGTCGTCGTTCGATGATCTGGCGCTGCATCCACTCGCGGTACTCACCTGCGAAGCCGTGGTTAGCTGCCAGCTTGAACGTGTCGCCCTCACCCCGAAAGATCATTGCATAGTGCGCGTCGCAAAGCCTCGCTGCAGACTCGACCAATGTGTCGAGAACTGGCTGTAGATCGAACGCCGAGCGGCTGATGACCTTGAGCACATCGGCGGTCGCGGTCTGCTGCTGCAGCGATTCGCTCAAATCGTCCGTGCGGGCGCGCAGCTCTCTCAGCAGCCGCGCATTCTCAATAGCAATGACGGCTTGATTTGCGAAGTTCGTCACGATCTCGATCTGTCTGTCGGCGAACGGCCGCATTTCCTGGCGGAAAATGCAAATCGAGCCAATTAAGGCACCGTCCTTGAGCATCGGCACTGCGATGAAGGAACGCGCACCGGTCATGTCCACGAAGGCAACGCGCAACGGATGGCCCTGCCGATAGAGCAGGTCAGCTTCAACATCGTGAATGTGAACGGTCCGTTTTGATTCAGCGACCCGCCCCAAAGCCGTTGACGAGTCCCAATATCGCGGCTCCTGCAACAGCCATTCGGCAAATTTTGGCGGAACTCCGACCATCGCCTTGGTCGCGAACTTTTCGTCTTGATAATGGTACAAAATGCCGAAATCTGCCTCGCAGAGCCGGGTGGCTCTGGACAGAATTGTCTGAAACACTGGATCGACATTTCCGGGAGAGCTGCTGATGATCTCCAGGACCTCCGATGTGGCGGTCTGCTGCCGCAGCGACTCGGTGAGGTCGGCGGTCTTCGCCTGCACCTCGTTGAACAGTCCGACGTTAGAGATGGCGATCACCGCCTGGTCCGCGAAAGTCTGCAGCAGTTGTACATCCTGGTCGGCAAACGAGCCGGGTTCGACGCGCGAAACGCTGATCGCGCCAATGGCACCCCTGTCGTTCTTGAGCGGCACCAGGAGCCTACTGCGATAGCCACGCGCTCGCGCTATGTTCCTGATTGGTAGATGGGCAAAAATCTCGGACTCGGTATCGACAATCTCCCCTAGCTCGCCGCGGCGAATCATTTCGAACTGGGCGTTACCCGCGATCGGCATCGGGAATCCCGCCTGGAGTATTGCGTCTGCTTCCTCGCCGACGGGCGTGAACGCAGCCAGGTCAATCGTATCGCCGACAATGCGAAGCACCGTGGTCGCGTATCCGCTGATGAGCTTGTTTGCGCGCTCGGCAATGACGTCGAACACTGGCTGAATGTCCGAGGGCGAAGACGCAATCACCTTCAGCACGTCGGCCGTTGCCGTCTGCCGTTCCAGCGCTGCCGCGGTCTCGTTGAACAGCCGCGCGTTCTCGATAGCAATTACGGCCTGATCGGCAAACGTCTGCAGCAACTGGATATAATGCTCGGCGAACGTGCCGGGCTCCTTTCGCGTGACGACAATCAGTCCGATCGGCGTTCCCTTGCTCATCAGCGGCGAGAACAAAGAGCTGCGAAAACCGCGCGCCCGCGCCAAATCCCTCAAGCCCGCATCAGGGTTGGTTTCAGTGTCAGCCTCCTGGACGACCTCGCCGCGTTTCGCCAGTTCGAAGAACGGCAAATTGGCCGTCGGGCGCGGGAATGAAGATTTAAGAATTTGATCCGCGGCCGGGCTGATCGGCGTGTACGCAGCCAGATTGACAACGCCGTCAACAAAGCGAAACACTATGGCCGAGAAGCCGCCGAGCAACTGTTTGGAACTGGTCGCGATCGCCTCAAACACCGGCTGCACGTCCGATGGCGAACTGGCGATCACCTTGAGGATTTCCGACGTCGCGGTCTGGCGCTCCAATGCTTCGTAGAGCTGTTTGGTACGTAGGTCGAGTTGGGTCACCAGATCGGAGACCTTGCGAAACTTGCGCGGCCGGGACTTCAGGACAATGCGCGAGCTGGTTGTCTTGGCTGGCTTGGCGTTGGCGGTCTTAGTGGTTTTGCGACGCTTTGCCGGACTTGCCTTGCGAGCCCCCGCCTTGCTTGCCTTGCTGCCCGTTCTTGAAAGACGCGCCATATTCACCCTTGCTCCAGTGCCACCTTATCGGGCTAGACCCTCTTTCAGGAAGGCCGAATTGGTCTGGATCGTGGTTTCCGGCCGCAGGCTGATGTCGCCTTTGGGTCCGAAGCGGAAAAGCTCAATGCGAGCAAATGTTTTCCGCTTTGCCTCCAGGAGCGGACATTCCCAATCCATCATTTCCGAAGGGCCGCTTTGCGCCAAAAGCCGTCGTTCAGAATCCGATATCCGCCACACCCGTGAGATACCCGCCCGTTGTGCCTCAATGGCTGACATTACGCAGTGATCATGCGCGACACTGCAGTCGGGGCGTATCGCTTGCCGTCGGCCGTCACATGGCCTTGAGCTTCCAACTCCGCGGCAACGTCGCGCAGCGAACGCTTGCGACCGTTGATGGTGTAGCGCCCCAGCTTCTTCGCCAAGGCGACCATTTCGGGATTGCGCTCCCGATAGCTCTTGCGGCCGCCGCACTTGCCGGTCTCGGCCTTCTTGCGATCGCGGGCTCCCTTCAGCTTCGCTACCAGCATCGCTTTCTCAAACTGGCTCACGGAGCCAAGTATTTGCCGGATCATGACAGCCGTTGGAGTTTCATCCAGAAAGGCGTCGGGGCTGTCCGCTGCGATCAGCGTGATTCCGGCGTCCTTTAGATATCGCCAGCCCGTCTCTTGAACGATCAAGTCGCGGGCAAACCTGCTGGCGGTTTCGACGATTATGGTTCGCGCGCCGTTGCCAGCAATGTGCTTCATCATAGCCGCAAAGCCCGGCCGCTGGTCGACCGGGTCGGCACCCTTCACGCCGTCGTCGCTGTATTCCGCGATCACTTCGTAACCGGCGCTCCTCGCATATTTGGCAACGGCTTCACGCTGGCGTTTCAGGCTGTCCTTGTCCTGGCCGATGTTGGCCTCAGAGGAGGTCCGGAAGTACGCAATAGACTTAGGTAAACCACTTCGTACCATACATTTTTCTTAATTTTCTGTATCATTTCCTTGAGGAAACGTAACAGCCTAGACCCTCGAGCGCAAGGCCGTGGTGGCCGCTACGGGTGTCGGCGGGTCAAGTTTGTTTCTCGCCTGCGCGGCAGGGGGAAGTTCTGGCCGCTCACCGACGAGGTACGTCTTGAACCTGGTGTCACGCTGGGTGGCCATAGGGCGCTATCGGGCCTAAGTCCGTCGGGACCCGATAGAGCGGCGCCGACAATTACGTGCGGTAGTGGTGCGACCCTCACCGCAGCCGATCGGCGCTTCGCTCAGACTATCTTTTTGGCCGTCGACCGCCCTTCAATGGTCGAGGAGCTGCTTCGCCGGCGCGAGGCACCCTAAATAATTCCTCAATATTGGCGGATAGCGCTTTGGCAAGTCGCTCAAGAACGGCCACGCTTGGATTCTCAAGACCGCGTTCAAGGCGACTGACATAAGTTCGATCAATCTCAGCATCTACCGCCAGGACTTCCTGCGAAAGTCCCCGCACGACCCTCAAACGACGAATGTTTCTCGCGACAAGAGCGCCTGCCTTCATGGAGGCAGGCGATCAGCTTGAGGCCTATTAAACCACGGACAATAGTGCTACTATTACGGGAGAGTCTGATCGAAGACGGCTTGGGGCATATTATGTTAGCAATTGCTGGGGGAATTCTGGTTGCCGTTGCCATGCACGATTGTGCGATTCGCGGGTTTGAGTCCAAGGTGAGATTCGCAGTTATTTTTATTGGGTGTTTTGTGCTCGCCGGCTGCGCCAGTGAGTCAAAAAAGTATATGACATCCGAATTTTCTGACGACAAAACTTGCCGCTCTTTCATGAAAAACAAGGAAAAGAGCGATGACACAACATACCAAGAATGCCGACAGTCTCTCGTAGATTTTGCGAACAACCCTCCGGTGGGCGCTCCAACTCCTTCGAACGTAACCATCATTGTCAATCAGTAGCTTCTTGAAACCGAAGGACCGTCTAACTGCATCCTAGTCATCCGGTGGTCCAAGTCCGCAATGGTTGCTGACTGCGAGACTAAACGGCGCCGACCACCGCGATCCGCTCAGAGACGCCGGCTAGCGCCGTCGCAGTCATGACAACGTGCGCCTCAACAGTTTGCCGAACACGCCCGCGGCGTTACTCAGAGCCAGCTCGGTCACCAGCGCCACTAGGACGGCTCGCAGCTTCCACCCCGCCACAGCCAATGGTCCGCCAGCGATCCCCCTATGATGAGTTTGCCAGCTTCCATGCTCCCCGCGAACACCATGACGACAGCCGGAGCACCGGGAAACACGAAGCGAGGCCTTTTCAGGGCTGTCAACGGTTCGCTGAACCGATCGAACGGTCTGGCTGATCTTTCTTTGACCCCAGAAAATGCCAAATACTGTATTCGTTTCAATACATTACGTGCCGCCGCCCTTCGCTTTGTTTTCCATTCCATCGTGCACCCACAAATTTGGAGTGGTCGGTGGACGTCCGCTTTGGTGCGCATCGCAAACCCTTCGCGCGCGCGTACCGCGGGGAGAATGGGCCGCACTGCCCAAGTGCCCTGGTGATTGAATCTCTCTACTTCACACACCGCTCACTTCGCTCACATGACTCACTCCGCTCGCTTCACTCACGGCGCTCACTTTCCATTCCACCCCGGTGGCATTGGAGGCGAATGTGAGTGGTGAGTGGCAGCATTTTGACCGTTCACTTTCGGATTTGAAATCGAAATGCTTGGAAATACGGAGGAATTTGCATCGGAAAGTGAGTTTGGGACCAAAGCCAGCGAAGTGAGTGGGGCTCTAAGGTCAAGAAGGTACTTGCCGCGCTCCGGCTTCATGACCTTGCCGTCTTCGCTCAACTTGCGAAGTAGGAATTTGACGTTTGCCGCTTTCATACCCGTTTCCGCCGCGATGTCGGCCGGTGACATGGCCGTAGGCGATCCCTTCAACACTTCTAGGATGGTTTTGCGCTCACTCGACTGGCGGACCTCCCCGGCCGATCCTAGGACGATCCAACGGCACTGCGCCTTGTCGAATTGCACGGCCGTCTCGATTTCCTCGATATCCCGTCCGCGACCATAAAGGGTGACGCCTTGGCCATCACGATCCAGGATTAGGATAGTATCTGCGGCGCCCGACAGTCCAAGCGTTCCGGACACCTTGTCGAACGGGTCGTTATCCTGCGCGTTTTTCCGCAGATGATGAACGATGACGATCGCAACGTCGTATTTAGACGCAATGCCCTGCAAGCCGGAGATGGCGGCGTAGTCCGCGTCATACGCAGCGGTGTTCCGCCCGGTCGCCATCGGCCGGAAGCGGGCCAGCACGTCGACTATGATCAACGTCGCCTTCGGGACCGATTTTATCCAGACTTCGATCGCCTCAAGGCCGCCCTGGTCGGCACGCGGCCATTCCGTCCGATATTCGAAACGCTCCGGCCCGGTTTCGAGCGGCCCGAGTACCTTTTTGATCCGCGATTTGAGCCGGCGCTCGTTGTCCTCAAGCGCCAAGTAAAGGACGTTGCCTTGTTCCGTCCGCCGGCCAAACATACGCCCGCTGTTGCCGCCCGCGACGGCCAGCCCCCCATCAAGGACAAACCAGCTCTTTCCGATTTTTGGTTTCCCCGCAAGGATAGTACAGCCTTCGGCGATGTAGCCGGGAATGACGTAGCGAACCTCCGCAAAATGTCTCTTCAACAAGTTCGCGGCGTTTTGCGTTATCGGGACGACAGGCGCGGTCGGCTGCTCTGGCTGCGGCACGATGTTTGCCGAACTGATCGACGGCGGAGCCTGCGCCGGCTGAAGCGGTGCCTCTCCGGATTTAACCTGCGCGAGATGCGCCCTAGCGTCTTCGAACATTTCCGCGGAAGTCTTATCGCGCCGCAAGTGAATTTCAGACCCCTTCCACCCGTAAAGCTTTCTGGCGTCGTCGACCAGAGAACCGAACGTAACGGCCTTTACGCCCGGTTTGAGGCTGCTGCAATCTTTCCAGCGATTTTCCTTTTCCTCATCGCTGGCGCTCTCGCCTTCGTCTTCACGTTTGCCTTGCCAGCATACGACCCGCTCCCATATGGGGCGCCCCGCTTCCTCGCCGAGGTCGTAAGAACACGCCTTTGCCGCGCGTATGTATCGCCGGCGCGCATCCTCGCCCTTGTCGAAATATCCCGCATCGCGAAGTCGGATCAGAAACGCCTCGCACTTGTCTGGATCGTTGTCGTATTTGATCTGACCTGCCGCGGTGGCCGCGCGCTCCGGCCGGGGCTTTTCCCAATGCGGCTGTAAGACGGACCGCAGATGATCTACGCTAATGCAATCGGTGTCACCTGATTGCGGTATACCGACAAGAAAAGGCTCCGGCGATCGGCCGCGTTTGATCTTACCGGCAGTCGGATAGTTCAGCGTGCCTGGCACTCGCCACACATGGCAAATATCGCCAGCGCAATCGGCCCCAGTGGCGCGTTGCAGCGCCTCGCACATCGGCTTCGCTTCATCTTTCGACAGCGCTTCGTCGAAAAACAAAAAGTGCTGATGATTTCCTGGCGACGTCTCGGTCATGTAATTCGCGGCGACAGGAGGCTCGGGGGCGGCTTTACCCTTGTCTGCGTCGCCGTCGATCACGGCGCCCAGCACAGCGACAATATCCTCTTCGCTGCCTTTCTTGCCCTTCTCTAGATCCGCGCGGAAAATTGCCAGCGGGGCGTAGACGTTGTAGCCCGTGTCCTGAAACGCCATCGCGGCTTCGGTCATGCCGGTAAGGTCGCCAATTTCGAAGTGTTTGACCCTCGGAGGAAGATTTTCACCGAACGCGGCGAGGATCAAAAGACCTTCAATTTTAGAGCGTTGAGCCACATGATGCAGAATCTGGAAGTGATATTCGATGTACGGCTTATAAAAAGACATTGGCGCCCTCCCCGGCCGCCGAGGCGCGCCGCTCGATTTTAGAAAGCAAAACTGATCTGCACCCACCGCAGACGCGTTTTAGTCACTCGGCATCAGTGTCTTGTCCTCGCGGAGGAGCTCGCCGAGCGCCTTGAGCGTGTTTTGCGTAATTTTTGCTATTACCCGCAGGTCACCGTCTAGCACCGAGAACCTTCTGCGCTGGCGTTCCTTTGACGGATCAATCAGCGTCAAGAACTCGGGATCATCGTCACCATCACCACGCGGATCGGGATTTCTGTGGAGATAATTCACCGCCACGCGCCATTCAGCGTCGTAACGTCTCTCTAAAATCACCGAAGCTTGCGCCCAGGGATACGGACTACCAAACGAAACGGTGACGTCGGCTGAATGCTCCGCATCATCGGTGTAGGAGTCGACGAGAGCGACCAGCGCATCGAGGAGACAGTGCTGCGGCGGAAGATATCCTAGTCGCGGAAATTCGAGCGAGACGATATCCCAATTCGCACCTGGGGTTGGGAACTCGTCCTCTTTCGGGAGCGGGTAACGGACGCTGTTGCCGACATCAAGACCCGAATAGCGTTGGACGGCGTTTGGGGCGTCCTTAACGTGTTCTGCGCAGCAAACGGCGATAAGCAGTTTTGCCGCATGCTCACTCGTTACGTGCAGTGCGTTTTTTCCGCGAGCGCCCTTGGGAATCTCTTCCGCATCTCTGAGCTCGTTGTACAGACTAACGATCGTGGATTTATTGCTCCCCGTCGCTAACGCCATCCTCTCTATCAACTGACCGGGTGAAGCCATTCCGCAGTGCCTTTCCAATTTTCTATTTTGATAATAACAAAAAAGAATTTGACAGTCAACCTCTATTTTGTTAATAACGAAATAAATAACCATCAAACCGAGGTCAATCATGTCCAAATGTATCGATCAAGCAATCGCGGCCTACCAAGCTGCTACTTCACCCGGATTCATTAGAGCAGCCATTCAAGCCGTCGAGCGTGAGGGCCATCGCGATCTGGTAACCGAAAATGGCATCCACCTGGGTGCCGCATCGATGCTTTGCGACGTCATACAGGCTGAGATTGCTCGGGACGTGGGCGAAGAGCTGAAAAGGAAGGAAGACGTTCTGCCGCGTGCAGCAGAAAGCGCACTCAAATTGGGCGTCTCGTGTGACGTCTCCACGCGACCATCGAAGCCGCCCACGAAGCCGCATAAAGGTGGCGCGTAATCATGTCCCGGCGCGCAGCCACCATCTCACAAGCGGATATCGCCCGAGCCATCCGGGCAGCGCGGCAGACCGGCGCCGATGCTGTGGAGGTTGTTCAATCCAACGGCACAAAGATCCGAGTCATACTAAAGGCACCCCCCGTCGCACCGAGCGACGATTTGTTCGAAGCGTGGGAACGCGAACATGCACAGACGAAAGCTGCCCGGCGTCGCGACGGCGAGTAAGCGGCTCGCGGATGGATCACGCCGAAAATACTTTTATGCATGGCGCGGCGGTCCGATGCTCAAAGCGGAGGACGGCACGCCGTTGCAGCCGAATGATCCGCAATTCGTTGTTGCTTATGCCGCAGCACATGCCGAGCGAAAGAAGGCGCCGAACGGAAACCTCTTTTCGTTGATCGCTGCATTTCGCGTTTCAACGGAATTCACTGGCCGTGCCGAGCAAACGCAAAAGGACTACCGCCGATACCTCAAGATGATTGAGGAAGAATTTGGCACGATGCCGCTTGCGGTGGTGCAGGATCGGCGGGCGCGCGGAAAATTCAAGGAATGGCGCGATGGCATGGCGGCCAATCCGAGAAAAGCTGACTATGCATGGACGGTACTGGCGCGCGTGCTCGCCGTGGCCAAGGATCGAGGCTTGATAGCAGTGAACGTTTGCGAGCGCGGCGGACGATTGTACGAAGCCGATCGCGCAGAGATCATTTGGCTGCCCGAGCATATTTCAGCGTTCTGCGGAGTCGCCTCCCCCGAGCTCCAATTTGCGTTAATGCTCGCGCTTTGGACCGGCCAGCGCCAGGGCACGTTGATTAACATCGCTTGGTCTCAGTACGACGGCATGCACATAAGGTTGCAGCCCAACAAGCAAAGGAGCGGGAAAAAGAAAAAGCGAATCGTCATTCCTGTCGGCGCCCCTTTGAAAACCGTGCTCGACGCGCGCCAGCCTGAAAAAGCAGAAGGCACGATTTTGCGGAATACCTTCGGCGAGCCGTGGACCAGTGACGGATTTAGAGCGTCTTGGGGAAAGGCATTTGACCGTGCGAAACTTGGCGACACTGATCTTCACTTCCACGACTTGCGCGGAACGGCGGTAACGCGTCTTGCCCTGTCGGGATGCACGACGGCGCAGATAGCGGCAATCACCGGGCACAGCCCGCGTGACGTCGACGAAATTCTAAAAGCGCATTATCTTGGTGGTCAGGCCGAACTGGCCGAACAGGCGATCATCAAATTGGTTGCGGTATACGGGGGGGCATCCTAGCCGCTTGGTGTCGATATCCCGTTCGGATCGACTCCGAGCCAGTCAGCTGACGATCTTGGCGAGTGACCGCTTTGCGCCAACTGCCGCCATCGCTAATCGAATGTTGTGAAACATCCGTAGGCGTTGATGATGTTTCAAATTTCTTGTCAGCCGCTCAAAGTGGCCTGCATAGGGCGTCGTTTATCAACCCCGCGTGGTCTACTTCTTGCATGCCATTACTACGGAAGATCGCGATACAATCGGTCGCCAAGACAAGATACAGCGGGTCGTAGTATCCTAAATAGTTTTCAGGCTGCCGCCGAAGCTTGGGGGAAATGATGAGCGCAATACAACAGGGCCTGGCGGCGACGATGGATCTGACCGATGCGCCGGTTGATTCCAGTGGTAGACGAGCTCTTACGGCTTCTGCCGTAGGATATGCGATGGATGGGTTCGACCTGCTCATTCTCGGCTTCATGCTACGGGCGATTTCGGCGGATTTGCACCTGACGCCGCCGCAGGCCGGCTCCCTTATCACCTGGACGCTGATCGGAGCCGTCATTGGTGGAATGCTGTTCGGTATTCTGAGCGACTATTACGGACGGGTTAAGGTTCTAACCTGGACCATACTCCTGTTTGCAATCTTCACGGGTCTCGGCGCTTTGGCGCAGGGCTATTGGGACCTACTGATCTATCGCACGATCGCAGGTGTCGGGTTGGGCGGGGAATTCGGCATCGGCATGGCGCTGGTAGCCGAGACCTGGCCCGCCAGGCTCCGTGCACGCGGCTGTGCTTACGTTGCTCTCGGCTGGCAGGCCGGGGTTTTGCTCGCGGCGCTTACGACACCGCTGCTGCTGCCAATCGTCGGCTGGCGAGGCATGTTCCTCGTCGGCCTAATTCCCGGGCTGGTCGCATTTATCGTGCGTCTCTATGTGGGCGAGCCAAAAATATTTCTTGAGCGTGCGAATGCAGCGCGCTCCATCGTGCCGCTGCGTCTGCTGGCTAAAGACAGCGCCACACGGAAAATTAGCCTTGCGATGTTTGTTCTCTGTTCGGTGCAGAACTTCGGCTACTACGGCTTGATGATCTGGTTGCCCAGCTATCTGTCGAGCCGCTTCGGCTACACCCTTACACAATCAGGCCTGTGGACCGCCGTCACCGTACTTGGAATGGCATTCGGGATCTGGGCCTTCGGGCAATTCGCGGACCGCGTCGGGCGTCGGCCGGCCTTGCTCACATTCCAGGCCGGCGCGTTCGTCATGGTGCTCGTCTATTCGCGCCTTGTCGATCCTACCGCGCTTCTGGTCGGCGGCGCCGTGATGGGATTATTCGTCAACGGGATGCTCGGCGGCTATGGTGCGCTGCTGTCGGAGCTCTATCCGACCGAGGCGCGGGCGACCGCCGAAAATGTCATTTTCAATCTGGGACGAGGCGTCGGGGGCTTCGGGCCGTTCGTTGTCGGCGCGCTTGCCGCCAGCTATTCCTTCGAGGTGGCGATCGCGCTGCTTGCAACCATCTACCTGCTGGATATCGCCGTTACCGCATTGCTGATTCCCGAAAAGATCGGCGCCCCACTGGAGTAAGGTCTTCTCAAAAGGTTAACAGACCGCGTTTCTACCTCATTGTATTTGCGCGCCGGATCACTATACTTCCCATGCTTGAGGCCCGTCTTTAGAGGCGGGCCGTTGCCTTTTTGAGGCTCTTGCAATGACTTCATCCAATCGGCCCGACCATATTCGCCTCACGTCGCATCCTGCGCCGGGAGACAAGCTCAGATTTCCCATCTCCTGGGGTACCGCGACCGCGCGTGAGCGCGGTCCGATTATTGGCACGGTGTCACGGCCCCAGGACCGTAACGTGATCGGCACGCATGGCGGGTCCTATTCGGTTTACCGCGCACTGGCCGTCTCTTCCGGAGCTCTCGATCCAATCCGCCGCCCCGACCTTACAAATACCTATCCGGCTGCGGCCGTTGGTCCGTTTCCGCAATGGACCGACCCACAACGCATCGTTTCGCTCGACCCGTGGGGGCATCTAGCGGCGGCAAATTTCGGCGCGGAGATTGCGGAAGGCATCGACATTCGTCCAAGCATCGCGATCACCAAAGCGCGTCTCGACTTGCCTGAAATTCAGTCGGCCCTAGCGGCCGGACGGCTCAAGCACGACGGCGAGTTTGTTCACAGCAACGGCAGCGTCTCGGTCGTCAAGATCGCCGTCGATCCGGTGTGGTATCTGCCGGGGATCGCGGCACGCTTTGCCACAACAGAGAATAACTTGCGCCGTTCCCTGTTCGAGCAGACCGCGGGCATGTTTCCGGAATTGGTGACGCGGCCTGACCTGCAAGTTTTTCTGCCGCCAATCGGCGGCACCACCGCCTACCTATTCGGAGATGTCAGCAAGCTACCCGACCACCAGACGCGAATTACCTGCCGCGTTCACGACGAATGCAACGGCTCCGATGTATTTGGCTCCGACATTTGCACCTGCCGGCCGTATCTGATCCATGGAATCGAGGAATGCGCGCGTGCCGGCCAGTCCGGCGGTCTCGGCATGATCATCTACAATCGGAAGGAAGGCCGCGCGCTCGGCGAGGTCACCAAGTTCCTGGTCTACAATGCGCGCAAACGGCAAGAGGGAGGAGACGCCGCAGCCCAGTACTTCGAGCGCACCGAATGCGTCGCTGGCGTGCAGGATGCCCGTTTCCAGCAACTGATGCCCGATATCATTCACTGGCTGGGGTTGAAGCGGATCGATCGTTTCGTCTCGATGAGTGACATGAAGTTCGACGCGCTGACGAGCCAGGGGATCGAGATCGTCGAACGCGTACCGTTGCCGGACGAGCTGATCCCTGCCGATGCCCATGTCGAGATCGAGGCCAAAAAGGCCGCCGGCTATTATGCGCTCGAGCCGCCGCAATCCGCTGATTTACCGGGACCGGTCGGCCGTGCGCTTGAAAAGTATTAAGGACTTCATCGGTATCCCCGTGAATTCCCAAACCGCATCCGCACTTTCACTCTTGAGCGCCAAGGCCGTACGCGAGCGTGCCCACCGGATGTTGGCAATCGGGCTGGACGACTGGCTGCCTCATTTTCGTATCGATCTTCGTCGCATGGATGCGACGGTCGATCTTGTGCTGGAAACGACCCGCAAGGCATATCCCGCGCTCGGTATTCCGTTCCATTCGCGCTGGCGCCACTTCGTCGCGCAGGGGCAAGACCGCTGGGCCGCGATCAACAAGATCTCCACCTGGAGCGACGCTGCCGCACAAGCCAGGACGGAATTCGACCTTGCCATTGTCAGCGTCTTCCTTGACGCGGGAGCTGGACCCGCCTGGCGCTATCTTGATCCGGCAACGGGCGTCAGTGTTGGACGCTCAGAAGGTCTTGGTCTGGCAAGCCTTGCGATGTTCGCCGGTGGCCTTTTCTCCACGGATCCCGATCATCCGCTTCGAGCGGACGCAGATGCGCTGGCGCGCATCGATGTTGCAAACCTTCGAAAAGATCTGCAGGTGTCCGAGACCAATCCACTCGTCGGAATCGAAGGTCGTGCCGAGTTGCTGCAACGTCTCGGTGCGCTTGCTACCTCCAGACCCGAAATCTTCGCGATCAACGATACACCGCGCCCCGGCGGCTTGTTCGACCGGATGGCGAGCCTCGCGACCGGCGGGCAACTTCCGGCCCCGGTCATTCTCACCGAGCTCCTTCACCACCTCGGTTCGGTTTGGCCATCGCGGCTGACGCTCGGCGGTATTCCGCTTGGCGATTGCTGGCGACATCCGTCATTGACGACAGGGGATTCGACCAGCGAGCTGGTGCCGCTGCACAAACTGTCGCAATGGCTCGCTTATTCCCTGATCGAGCCGTTGCAGAGAGCTGGAATCTCGGTGACCAATATCGATGGCCTCACCGGCCTTGCCGAATATCGAAATGGCGGGCTTTTTGTTGATGCCGGCGTGCTGTGCTTTCGTGATCCATCGGATGCGAAGCGTGAACACGACGTCGCCTCCCATCTCGTCGTCGAATGGCGCGCGCTGACGGTTGCCCTGCTGGACCGACTCGCGGCGGATATGCGCCAGCGACTGGCACTTGACGCTACCTCGATGCCACTTGCGATGATCCTCGAGGGCGGGAGCTGGGCGGCAGGTCGCGCGCTTGCGCGCGAACGTCGTCCCGATGGGTCGCCGCCGGTCAGGGTCGTCAGCGATGGAACCGTATTCTGAAACGCAAATAGAAGTCGGAGAATGGTCATGGAAGGCGTCACGATCGTTAGCCATCCGCTGGTGCAGCACAAGCTGACGCTGATCCGCGACAGGAATATTTCCACCAAATCGTTCCGAGAACTCCTGAAGGAGATCGGCATGCTACTGTGTTACGAAGTCACACGCGATCTGCCTCTTACCGACGTTGAAATCGAAACGCCCCTTGCCCGCATGAGGTCAGCGCAGATTTCGGGAAAGAAACTGGTATTTGCGCCCGTGCTTCGCGCCGGCATGACATTCGCGGAAGGAATGCTCGATCTCGTGCCGACGGCTCGTGTAGCTCATATCGGCCTCTATCGCGAACCCGAAACTTTCGTCGCCGTCGAGTACTTCTTCAAAGCGCCAACCGATCTGCACGAGAGGCTTGTGATCGTGATTTCTCCCGTGCTGGCGACCGCAAATACGGCCGTGGCTGCCGTGGACCGGCTAAAGGAGCGAGGTGCCAGGGATATCAGGCTGGTTTGCCTGATAGGCGCTCCGGAAGGCATTGAGCGCATGCGGGGGATCCATCCGGATGTTCCGATCTGGCTGGCCGCCGTCGATGAGGGCCTCGATGGGAATGCTTACATTCTTCCCGGTTTGGGAGACGCAGGAGATCGGGCGTATGGCACAAAATAATTTAATAACACATTTCAATGGTGGGCGGCGTTGCTTCTATAACAAGGAAAGAGTCACAAACGGACAGCCTTTTCCATTGCGAGCACGGCTTAGCAGATGTCCATCAGCTTTGGTGTCGCTGCGGCTAGCCTAGACGCGCATCTTTGACTCAAGAGCACATTCCTTTCTCGTTAACGCCAGGCACCTGCAGAGCATTCTCGTTCCGCCCCGGAGCACCTTCAGCGGGGCTGCAGCTTCGCTCGCTAACTTCACTTCCTTCGCGATCCTGCCCGTGTCATCAACAATGCAGATGCTCGTCTCCTTTACCGATACTTACAATCCACCAAAATGGTCCATCCCGCGCTTCTCCTCGAGCCCGTCACCACGGACCTCGTTTCCACCATCAGCCTGCAGCACCCAAAAACTTCAGCTGTCCGCAAGCTGGGCCGGCCGATTACACCCTCTGTCGAAGGTAGAACAGAAATGCCGCTCAAGTGCGTACACCTCCACCGGCTCTCGCAAATCTCTGATACGAATTGGCCCATGTGCAAGCCGAACGACCGCCGGGTGCGCGTCTTCTGGTGCACTTGGCTGACGTTAGGACCTTGGCCAATGACCGCTTCGCGCCAGAAGGGGTCATTCGCCGTCTATCGAAATCCCGGAACTTCGGTTGAGCTAATACGTCTCGACGTGGTAACGCCCGCTCTCACGCATGCTCGGCTTAAGCGTAGCCCAGTCGAGGGATGCAGAACGGCAGGCATCGGCGAAGGCTTCATCGACGCCACTTTCCATACCTTTCAGCCCGCAAATATAGACGTGTGTACTCACGTCGCCCAGTAACGCAGCCACCACTGACGCTTCAGTACGAATCCGATCCTGTACATAGATACGTGGCTCACCGAGCACTCGCGAATAACAAAAATACTTTCCTAGCAGTTTTTCCGGCACTTTTTGCAGTGGTCCGAAGTAGGGCAAATCCTCGGGGCGCCGCGCGCCGAAAAACAGAAGCAGCCTTCCCGAGGCGTCGGGCATCGCGCGACGGCGGCGCTCGGTGAAACCGCGAAAAGGAGCGGAGCCGGTCCCGGTACAGATCATGATGATGTTCGCGGCAGGGTCATCCGGCATCAGGAATGTGGCTCCGAAGGGACCCGTCACTTCGAGCTTCGCACCACGCGGCAGATCGCAGAGATAATTGGAGCAAACGCCTTTCTCTTCGCGTTTCACGGTGAGCGCGAGATTGTTGGCGTTTCGCTTCTCGCCGTCGCGCGAACTGGCGACGGAATAGAGTCGCGGATGATGAGGCGTGCCATTGGCGTCGAGGCCTGGCACTGCGATACCGATGCTCTGGCCTTCCAGCACCGGAAACGGCAATTGGCCGAAATCCAATATGATATGCCGGACGTCGGAATCCGACGCCGCATCGGTCAACCGAAAGTTCCCTGTTACAGTCGCGATCGCCGGCTTACCGCGATTGTAGAGATTGACGGTCGGCTTGCTTGCGGAATGCGGCGCTACCGGCTTGCCGCCCAGCCCCTTTCGCGCTTCCTCCAGCAATTTGCTGACGTCCTCTTCCAGGGCCTCGATGGTGCCACTGCCGCCCGCGTCGGCAGAGACCTCCTGCTGGGGTGGCAGATCGTTCCAGGAAAACTGCTCGTCCAGCGAATAGGCCTTGGCGACCACGCGCCAATTATCGATCGAGCCTGTCGGACAGGGCGAAATGCAATCCATACAATGATTGCAGATGCTGGCGTCGACAACATAGTTGTTGCCGTCGTGCGTCACGGCATCGACCGGACACGTTTCCTCACATGTATTGCAGCGAATACATATCTCGGGGTCGATGAGATGCTGCTTGATCAACTCTAAAGTCGGCGCGTTCATATTCAGCTCGGCTCGAATCACGCCGCTTCGATCTTCACATATTCGAAGTCGCCGGGCTTGTTGTCGATACCCATTTTCGGCGGTGCAATCCAATTCGCGTATCTGCCGGGTTCGCTGACCGGCTCCATCAGCGAAGAGATGAAATCGCCATCGGCGGTCGATGGTAGACATTCATTTTTGACCTTCGACCATTCGGCAGCGTTGACGATGACGCCTTTCGGGGTCGCGTCGACATCCCTGAATTCTCCGATCTGGCGATGGAACGCGGTGTGCGGCAATTCGAGACGAAATTTCACTCCGGTCTTTTCGATGATCCGGTTCCATCGCTCGACACCCTTTTCGCAATCAAGCGTATAGTCATCACGCAACCGCATATTCAACGCGGTCAGTGCGGGCTCATCGACCAGCGCAATCTTGCCATCCACTAGCTTCAATACCTTGTAGGTGTCACCGGTGAGCCGATGATCGTCGTCGATTTTGGTTTCCTGGAAGCGCCCCTTCAAACCGGAATTGTAGAAATTCGCAGCGTTAGTAGAGACTTCCGAGCCGAACAGGTCGAGCGATAGCGAGTAGTGAAGATTCATCTTCTTCTGCATAGTGGGAAGATCGATGACGCCGAGCGCCCTCACCTTCTCGATTGCGTTGGGATCCTTGATCCCCGCCGCTACCATTGCCTCGCACGTACGTTGCAGGACGCGCCCGACGCCGGTCTCGCCAACGAACATGTGGTGCGCCTCCTCGGTCAGCATGAAACGGCAGGTGCGTGACAAGGGATCGAAGCCGGATTGCGCCAGGCTTTCAAGCTGCATCTTGCCGTCGCGATCGGTGAAGAACGTAAACATGAAGAACGACAGCCAGTCCGGCGTCGCCTCATTGAAGGCGCCCAGCATCCGTGGCGCATCGGCGTCTCCGGAGCGGCGACGCAGCAGATCGTCGGCCTCCTCGCGGCCGTCGCGGCCAAAATACTTCTGCAAAAGATAGACCATCGCCCAGAGATGGCGGCCTTCTTCTACATTGACCTGAAACAGATTGCGCATGTCATACAGCGACGGCGCCGTCTTGCCGAGATAACGCTGCTGTTCGACGGAGGCGGGCTCGGTATCTCCCTGGATAACGACGAGACGGCGCAGCATGGCCCGATATTCGCCCGGCACCTCCTGCCACGCCATCTCGCCCATGTGTTCACCGAAATTTACCTTGCGCTCCTGATCCTGCGGCGCAAGCAGCACACCCCAACGGTATTCGGGCATCCGCACATAGTCGAACTTGGCCCAACCCTTGGGATCGACGCTCACCGCTGTGCGCAGGTATACTAATGAGTCCTGGAAACCTTCCGGTCCCATATCGTTCCACCAGTCAAGGTAGCCGGGATGCCAGCCCTCCAGTGCCTTGAGCACCTGCCGATCCTCGCTGAGATTCACGTTGTTGGGAATCTTGGTGCTGTAATCGACGTTTGTGATGTTCATTATAGGCTCTCCCGTGTTGGGGCGATGTTGTTTGGCGAATGGCGAGTAGCGAACAGCGAATAGAAAAAAGAAAACTATTCGCAGTTCACCCTTCGCTACTCGCCCTCTAAACCCGCGTCATATCGAACTGCGCCTTCTGGCCGGTGCCGTAGCGCCGCAGCGCGCCTTCTTCGCCGACCGCGTTGGGGCGCTGGAAGATCCAGTTCTGCCAGGCCGTCAGCCGCGAGAAGATTTTCGATTCAATGGTCTCGGGCCCGACAAAGCGCAAATTGGCTTCCATGCCGGTAAGGCTGTCGGGCGAGAAGCTGGTGCGCTCCTCGACAAAAACCCTGACCTCGTCCTCCCAGTCGATATCGTCGAGCGCAAACGTCACAAGGCCGAGTTGCTCGGCAGCTTCCGCATCCAGCGCCTCGCCGATTTTGGCCTGCGCGGTTTCGATATCGGAGGGATCGGCCTGGAACCGCGATTGCAGGCGGGTGAGGCCGTGGCTCATCGGGTAGGGTCCGAAATTCATCGCACTTAGCGTAATCGTCGGAGGGCTGCGGTTGTCACCCTGCCGCGAGCCGATCAGCATGTAGGACCGGTCGGCCGCGAATACGAGTTCGGCCAGCGTACCCACGAAGCACGAACCCGGCTCAACCAGCGTCACCAGCGTACGCGAGGTGACATCGATGCGCTTGAGTACCCGCTTCCAGTACTGCCTGGTCTCATTGACCAGCCAGTGCGCCTTGTGGGTTTCGAGAAAGGCGTCGTGGGCAAGAACGTTGGCGCCCTCGCCATGCGACTTGAACACCAGCATCGCGGTTTCGAGTTCGTTGATGCGTAAGTGCAATATCGCATCGTCGAGTTCGCGCGCTACCTGCAGCGCCCAGAACGCCGGCCCCAGCGCGATCATGCCGTCGATATCGACGGGTGGGCCGGCGTCCGGCGCCTTGATCGAGATGGTTGCGACACGCTCGGCGCGATTGATGTCAACGCTGACCAGGCCATAGCGAATGCCCGATGCATCGATCGTGCGTGACAGCGGTGTAAGCGTGATACCGTTGCCACTGCCGTTGCGTTTGGAGGCGGCGGTGAATTCTTTCGTGCGCTCGGCGACTTTCGCTTCAAGCTTGCTGTTCGGCACGATCTCGTCGACCAGGCGCCACTGCACCGCGCGCTTGCCCTTGATGCCTTCCTCGATGGTGCAGAAATAATCGGCGTGATCGCGCCGCACCTTGCGCTTGTCGACCACGCGGGTGAGGCCGCCGGTGCCTGGCAATACCGCCAGCAGGGGCACCTCCGGCAGTGCCACCGCCGCGGCGCCATCGTCGGCCAGTATGATGTGATCAGTCGCCAGCGCCAGTTCGTAGCCGCCGCCGGCCGCGGTGCCGTTGATCACGGCGACAAAGCGCTGGCCGGAATTCTCGCTGGAATCCTCCAAACCGTTGCGGGTCTCGTTGGTGAATTTGCAGAAATTGACTTTGTGGGCATGCGTCGCGCCCGCCAGCATCCGGATATTGGCGCCGGCGCAGAAGACCCGGTTCTTGGCCGAGCGCAGCAGCACCACTTTCACGCCGGGATGCTCGAAGCGCAGCCGCTGCACCGCGTCGGCGAGTTCAATGTCGACGCCGAGATCGTAGGAATTCAGCTTGAGCTGATAACCCTCGAATAGCCCGCCATTCTCGTCGACATCCATGGTCAGCGTCGCGACGTCGCCTGAGACGTCCAGCTTCCAATGCCGGTAGCGCGACGGATCGGTCTGAAAATCGATGTGCTTGGCGCCGCCAGCGAGGACGCGATCTTCACCGGCCATGGGGCCATCCTTTAAACTGTTCGAGTTACGATATGCATAATAATGCATACTTCTGACACCGTGTCTAGTCAAAATATGCATTATATTTCTATTTAAGTCAGTTCCCTTCTTCCGTTGGAGCGGGACCTTCCTCCCAAGATTCCGACCGGGATCGGGGGAACGAGGCCTAGCCTCCTTGACAAAGAGGGGTAACTTGATTGACTGATGGTCTGACCAACGAAGGGGAGAAAGTCAATTGCAATCCTGTTCCATGGGTGAATTTTTATCCGTTCAGCTCGCGCGAGATTTGCGCGATGGGGAAAAAGCTATCATCGGGACCAACTCCGACATCCAGGTTGCCGCGTGTAACCTGGCGCGGCGCCTGCACGCGCCTTCGCTGTGGTGGGTGTCCGGTCCCGGCGGCATGGTGAATGCAGACGACCCCGTGATCAGACCTACGGCAGACTACGAGAACATCGCAAACAGCGAGGCCCTGCTCGACCTGCCTCTGATGATCGATTTCATCGACTGGAAAATTCATTTCTTCGATTTCGCAATCCTCGGTGCTTTGCAGATCGACAAATTCGGCAACATCAATACGGTTTGCGTTGGTCCACACGCGAAGCCGCGGCTACGTGGACCTGGCACCGTTGGTATCAGCGCGCTCTGCGGTCTTTCGAGGCGATTCTACGTGATGATGCTGCGCCACGAACGCGGTGCGTTTGTCGAGAAAGTCGATTTCATCTCTGGCCCCGGGCATCTCGATGGAGGCAACAGCCGCGTCGAACGAGGCCTTCCGGAAGGCGGACCCTGTCTGGTCGTCACGCCGCTCGGCACCTTTGACTTCGAACCCGGCAGCAAGCGCATGCGGGTTAAGTCGCTCCATCAGGGAATTACGATCGAGCAGGTGCGCGACAATACCGGCTTTGAACTTGTGTCCGACGGAACGCCCGCCGTAACAAAAGATCCCGATGACAGGGAGCTCTCGATCCTTCGTGAACAGGTCGACAGCACGCAAGTTCTAAAGAGTAAATTTCCTTGGCCCTCCCCTGCGAAAACACAACGACTCTCGGCTTAACCGTTAAATCAGCAACCCGCCAATCGATGGCAGTGGGATGTCGCAGTTCAAGGAGCTTCGTATGAGCAAGGTTGTATCTGCCCAAGAAGCATTGGCAGGTTTGCACGATGGGATGCAAGTCGCGACGGGAGGCTGGCTATTTACTGGGCAGCCAATGGCGCTGGTGCGCGAGGTCATTCGCAAAGGCACCAAAAACCTCCGGCTCGTCCCCGCACCCGGCAGCATTGCGCCGGACATGCTGATCGGCGCTGGATCCGTGACCGACGTTTCCTGTGTATTCATCAGCTTCGAGCAATTTGGCCTTGCGCCCAACTTCCGGCGCGCCGCGGAAGCGGGTGCCATCAAGATCCGGGAAATGGATGGCCCCGGCATTGCCGGTGGCTTAAGGGCCGGCGCGTGCGACCTTCCCTACATGCTCGTGCCGGATCTCTGCACGGACCTGCCGAGGGTCAACCCGGAGAGCTACCGCCCGGTCCCTCACGTCCCCGGAGAACGTCGCATGCTGTCGGTGCCGACCATACAGCCTGACTTCGTGCTGCTGCACGGCCAACAAGCCGATGAGCTCGGAAACGTGCAGTTTCATGGGGGCTCTTTTTTCGATGCCTTGCTGGCACAGGCAGGAAAAAGGGTGGTTGTCAGCGTCGACAGGATTGTCGACACCGCGACAATCCGAAAGAACAGTCGGCTGACAAAACTTCCAGCCGCCTTCGTGCATGCTGTTGTCGAAGCACCATACGGAGCCCATCCTTCGTCAAGCGCGGCCGGATATGAACTCGACGAAAAGCACATTCGCGAATACCTCAAGGCGAGCGGCGATACCGCGAATTTCGCGGCTTACCTTGAGCGATATGTGCGGCGATGCAAATCCGATAAGGACTATCTCGATCTCGTCGGGAAGGAGCAGTTGGCTTCCCTGAATGTATCTGCGGCCGCTTAGGGCGTAAGGCGATCTATCTCGGCAATCCAAGGCCCTGTTGGGCGATAATATTTCGCTGGATTTCGTTGGTACCGATGCTGATGACCCACATCAGCGAATGCCGCAATGCGTGCTCGAATTTCCCATGAAGAACGGCGCCGGGAGCGCCTTCCGACAACGTCCCGACCATGCCAAGAATATCGAGCGACGCCTCCCCTAGCCGTTCCAGCAGTTCGCCAGAAAATACCTTGCTGATTGCGGCATCCGACGGACTGGTCGCATCCGCACCCGCCGAGGCGCAATGCAGCATCAGTTGGCGCCCGACCTCGATTTCTGAAGCGATCCTCGCAATCTGGTCCCGAACGACCGGATCGTCACGAAGCGGTTTTCCGCCGAGCTCGGCTGTCCTCACGTAATCGCATAGAAGACTGAAAATACGCGCCGCCCTGGTCACGATACCACCACCCACCAGGCCACGTTCGGTCGACAAGGCGCCGGTAAGAACCTGCCACCCGCCGTCGACTTCACCGACCAGTGCATCAAGCGGTACACGAACATCGTCATAAAAAATATTGGCGAAACTACCATCATACATCGTGCGCGCCGGCTTAACCGTGATTCCGGGCGTGTTCATCGGCACGATAAACAGGCTTATTCCGCGGTGTCGCGTGCTCAGATCCCGGTTGGTTCGCGCTGCGAGAAACATGTATTTTCCCCACCACGTCGTCGTCCATATTTTTTGGCCGTTGATGACCCAGCTCTGACCATCGCGAACCGCCATCGTCCGTAGCGAAGCGAGATCCGAACCTGCCTCAGGCTCGCTGTACCCCATGCCGAACATGGACTCGCCGGCCAATATCTCGGGAAGGTATTTTTTCTGTTGAGCCTGCGTACCAAAGCGCATCAGTGCCATTGCCTGAATCTCGGCGCCTATGCGGGGCGCTTCGGCCCGCTCCATCTCTTCCATGAACGCAAGCCGTTCAAGCGACGACCGCTCCTGGCCTCCGAATGTGCTCGGCCACGACATGCCGATCCAGCCTTTCGTGCCCATGTCCCGTGCGAAATCTTCGTGGTAGTCGCGCTGATCGTACGGACGGCTGTCCGACACCGATTTGCGCTCGCCGGACCAATGCGTTTCAAGCCATTGCCGAACCTCGCCCCGAAATTCATTTCCGGCGCGGCCGAGGTCGTATTCGGGCAACGATCCATCTGGACTGAGAAGCAAGTCCGCAAGTTCCATGCGCGCCTGTGAAACTCCCCCGAACCTCACGACATCATTGTGGATTCGCCGGAAATGCCGGGGCGCCTCGTGCTCGACGGCATACCCAATGGCACCCCACGTATGGTGCGTCTCCAGCGAAATCTGGCGCAACGCAGTGCTTCCGAATGCGACGGCGGCCGACGCAAAGTATCGCCAATGGGCCTGCTGCAGGTCGTACGACGCTACCGCGTTTTGCAACGTAAGACGGACACCTTCCAGGCCGATCATGCAATTCGCCAATTTGTGCTGGATAGCTTGAAAACGTCCTATCGGCTGCCCGAATTGACGACGATCCTTCGAATACGCGACCACCATTTCGAACGAACGCCGCGCCGCGCCGTAAGCGCGTGCCAGCAGACAAAGCCGCGCGACCAAATTGAGGTCGCGAATAAGATCATCCGGAACGGGGATCAAGGTCGCCGCCACATCGGGAAGCGAAACCTCGAAAAGCATATTTTCCCCCATCGATGGGGTTGCCGTCACTTCAATTCCCGCGGCATCTGTAGCGACGATCGCCAGCGATGCCGGATCGGCTGCAAAAACCAGAAGATGGGTTGCGGCAGCCGCGCCTTCGACAAATCTCAATTTGCCGGATATGCCTTTGCCGGTGGCAAGTACACGACCGGCATTCCGGTCGTGATCATATTCTCCGAATGCGATCGCAATCATGTTGCGCCTGGCGAGCAATTGCTCGAGTTCCGCAACCGGCGCGCCGTTGTCCCGAACACGAGCAAGCAGAAGATTGGCGATGCCGTTGGCGAATAACGGGATAGGACACGCGGCAAACCCGAACTCCTCCATCGCTATCGCCAGTTCTCGTAATCCTCCTTCGGTCTCGTCGCGGCCAAAATCAGCCAGTCCTTGCGCGGCGACTTCTTGCCAAAATCGCGCCGGTTCGCCGGGTTCCCCGGATGATGCGTCCGTCAGGCTCCACCGGCTCGACAGAAATCCGCGCACTGCCTCACGCAGCATTTGCCGATCTTCGTCGGTCGGCATCCGATTTGCGTCGATACTCATGATAGCCGCCTCATGCCACTATGAATCGGGCCATAATTGACTCTGCTGGATATCGTGTTATTGGTCTGACCATCGGACGTCAAGCCATTGGAGCCCGGCATGCCCAGACTGGATTTCCCCGCGTCGTCGCAAACGATGCAACCCCGGGCGGTCGACCGGATGTCGACCGCGACCGATTTGACCGCCAGTCTCTCCAACTTCAGCTGAGCTAACACAATGGCCATATATCACACACGGGTTCTCGTCATCGGCGCCGGTCCTGCCGGCTACACCGCCGCAATCTATGCCGCGCGTGCCAATCTTCAGCCGATCGTGCTCCAAGGCATGCAGCCTGGAGGACAATTGACCATCACTACGGACGTGGAAAATTACCCGGGCTTCGCAGCGGCCATTCAAGGCCCTTGGCTGATGGACGAAATGGCCAAGCAGGCCGAGCATGTCGGCGCATCGCTCAGGACAGACATGGTCGCCGTGGTGGATTTCAACAATTGGCCGTTCCGCGCCGAAACCGAACTGGGCGACGTCTATATGGCCGATACCGTCATCGTCGCGACGGGCGCGCAAGCGCGCTGGCTTGGCCTGCAGAGCGAGAATGAACTCCGCGGCGCGGGGGTTTCGGCCTGCGCAACCTGCGACGGGTTTTTCTTCCGCGGCAAGGACGTTGCGGTTATCGGCGGCGGTAACAGCGCGGTCGAGGAAGCACTTTATCTTACCAATCATGCGACGAAGGTTACCGTCGTACACCGGGGCAGCAGTTTCAGGGCGGAAAAAATCCTGCAAGACCGGCTATTTGCTCATCCTAAAATTTCGGTGGTCTGGAATAGCGTTGTGGAAGAGATCGTTGGGGAAAGTCTCGAGGGGAAAGCAAAACAGGTTACCGGGGTTCGCATCAGGGATGCCGTCACCGGCGATATCGGTCAGGTAGCGGCGCAGGGCGTATTCGTGGCCATCGGACATGACCCGGCGACATCGCTGTTTCAGGGCATACTGGACCTGGACGATCGCGGCTATATCCGCATCGGATCCTGGTCGACGACGACATCGCGCGAGGGAGTCTTTGCCGCAGGCGATGTTGCAGACGCGCAGTTTCGCCAGGCTGTCACGGCGGCTGGCATGGGCTGTATGGCGGCGCTGGAGGCGGAACGATGGCTCGCGACGCGAGCTCACGCCGCATAAATCAATTCAGCCTTGCCAGGGTCAGGCGGCGGACGCCTTCTTGTTCGCCAGCACCGGCGGCTTTTCCAGTTGCGACAAATAGTGGCGATGTGCGCGCCGAAGCAGCTCTTCCATTTCCGCGACAGCCATCGGGGCATTCCGCTCGCGCAAATACGAGATAAAGCGCCGACGTGATTTCAGGATATATTTGCTCTGCGGCGGACCAATAATACCGATGTAGTGATGCATGATGTTGATCATGCCGCTGACATTGGCGATCAAAACCGGATTGCGGGTTGTCCGGGCGAGAATATTGTGGAATTCGAAGGTGATTCTCGCGCACGCTTCATAGTTGCCGGCGGCAAAAGCCTTCTCGGCCTCGTTGAGATTGACCTCCATCAGTCCAAGATCAACCTCAGTCAAGCGTTCGACAGCCACCTTGACAACGATCGCCTCTATCCACAATCGCGCGTCGGTGAGTTGCTCCGGAGTGATGGTCCCCAGATGAAACATATCCTGAAGCGCGGTGACCACAACTTCGGAGGTCAGTTGCGCGATGAAGGCGCCGCCTGAACCGCCTTTGTACAATTTGACCAGGCCGGCAATTTCCAGCCCGCGGAAGGCCTCCCGGATACTGCTCCGGCTTACGCCCAATTGTGCCGCAAGATCCCGTTCTGGCGGCAAACGATCGCCGGGTTTCAATTTCCCGCTCATGATCATCTGGCGTATTTGCGTTGTAACTTCCTCGAAAACTCGGGCGGTCTGGATCCGCTCGAACGGAAGATGTTCGGTAGCTTTGGCTTTACGGGGCATTATTCGGGCATCGATCAATGTCATCAAAGACCACCACGCCTTAAGACTACGCGGTAGCGGTTACCGATACTATCCGCAAAGCTCGCCAAAAAGCTACTATTCAAGATGTTTTTCGGTCGACAGGGTATACGACGTCGATACCGTCGACCTTTTCACCGGCTGCGGCGATTTCATCCCGCACCATCTGCAGGAAGAGTGACTTGGGGACCAGGCACTCCTCACATGCGCCCTCGTTGGCGCCGATCGTCAGGCTGAGCCTGCCATTGCGCTCGGCAACCTGTAACGAGAAGCCGGCAACTTCAAGCCCCTCTCGCGTCGCCGCGAGAGAGGCGCCTACGGCCTGGAGATTCATCTTGCGTCTCCCTTTTTATGCCGCCGCTTTGGCTTCCGGAGCGGCCAGCAGCAATTCCACGATTTCCGGAACGATCGCGCGGGCTTTCGCTAGCAGCTCATCCTCGGGGATATTTGCGATCGGATGCTGCATCACAAGAAACTTGTAATCCGGCACCGCCCACTGCTTGGCCATCGCACGTCCGGTATTGACGAAAACATGCGTGATGATCGAGGCAGAGGGAATCTTCTCCTTTTCGAGCAGAATGCCGTCGAGAACCGAGCCGGACGAACACGAACCGCAATCGCCGACCCCGGCGATCATGAAATCGCAGGTTTTGCGCACGTCGGTGATGATTTCCTCATGAGCCGGCACGCTCGAATAGTGCTTGTGATAGAGCTTGGTCTTGGCCACACCATAATCGTCAATCAGGATCTGGCCGATCATCTCCAGCAGGCGATCGGAATTGTATTTGGTGTTCTCGATCAATCCGACCGTTTTGCCTTTAAGGCTGCTCGGTCGTAGTGCATACACCATATGACCCGAGCCGATTTCGCGAGTGGGATCCAGCAATTCAATCATCGGACTACCTCCTTTGTGACCATCCTTGACCAGGACTCCTTCGCCCAACCCGGGATGTAGCTTGAAAATGCACCGGCTGTACCACCGGCCGGCAAGATGAAAAACATGTCTTCATTGCTCACAAGCGGACGAATGCGCGTCTCGTCGCCGGGCTTGATCGGCATTGGAAAGCGATGGGTACGCCGCAAATGCGCATAGGTGTTCATCGTGTTTTCGAACAAAAATCGCTTCACGTCTCTTTTGGTCCAGCCGTCGCGGACAACCATCTCCATATGCTCGCCAGCCAGTAAGACCACGTAGTGTGTCTGGCCGATAACTCCGCCCGATATCCGCATATCGTCGGCCATCAAGGTCAAGACGCCTTCAGTGGTTGGGGCGAGCTGACTGAAGATTTGCCGGGGTCCGTCTGCCGCGAGAACGGTAACTGTACTTTGCTCGGCTTTGAAACCGCGATCGACGTGTAGCGGAGTCCAAGGACTTTCCAGCTCGTTTTCTGCAATCACATAGGAAAGCTTACCGGGGTGCCCATGTGTTGAGCGATCCAGGATTCCAGGCATGGAACCGCAGACATTTCGCATTACCAATCGAACAGCGCGTCCGATTGTCAGATTCGATCGCCAGCCAGGTCCAAAAAGGTTTTCGCCCGAATTGATATCCAATTCGCGCGCGATCGGACCGTTGACAATGATCAAAACTGCAGGTCCGGACGTCGTCGTACTCGGTCCGTGATACGCCCAGGCGGGATCACAAATACCTTCAACAGCCGCGACCACAACGGGCATGTATTCCGGTTTGCATCCCGCCAGAACCGCGTTGATGGCCACCTTTTCGGCGGTGATCGTAATCTCGCGCTCCGGGATGAACCCGATCACCTTGTCGGGAGCGAGCCGCGCCGCCTCAAGCATTTTAGCAACGCGAGCCTCCGTGGGCGGCACTACCGGAAGGCCATCGCTCCAGTTCTGGCGAAAGCAAAAATCGATCGCGTCGCCTTCATCGGCAATGCGATGCCTGTGGGATAGAAGCTCTAATGACACGAAACGATCCTCCCTTATTGGTCTGACCAACATACCAAAGTGGCTGTCTCAGTCAAGCCCTTACTCACGCAGAAGCGCCTTGGCGATGAGATTTCGCTGAATTTCCGATGTTCCCTCGTAGATGCGCAGGGCCCTGGCGTCGCGAAAAATGCGCTCGACGATCACGCCGCGGCAGTACCCGGCCCCGCCGTGGATTTGTACGGCCCTGTCAGCCGTCCTGAACGCAGCTTCCGAGCAAAACAGCTTCACCATCGAACACTTAGCGGCAGAGCCTCGTCCCTGATCGACGAGCCAGGCGGCTTCGTACAGCAACTGCCTGGCTGCATGCATATCGACCGCCATGTCGGCAAGCATGTGCTGGATCGATTGAAAATCGGCGATCGGCTTGCCGAACGCAACGCGCTGCTTGGCGTATCGCACGGATTGTTCCAGCGCCAAATCGCCCATACCCACTCCAGTGGCCCCCACGTTCAGCCTGCCCTCATTCAACGATTCCATCGCGTATCGAAAGCCCATGCCTTCCTCGCCAATGAGGCTGTCATGCGGAAGCCGGCAATTCTCGAATACGATCTCGGTCAATCCGCCCAGCGACGCCCCCATGGTCGGGATGACGCTCGTTACCTGAAAGCCCGGCGTATCGGGCTCTAACAAAAACGCGGATATCCCCTTCAATCCGGCTGATCGGTCAGTGTAGGCAAAAACCATGATCACGTCAGCACGCTGGGCATTTGAGATCAGCGATTTTTGACCGTTGATGACGTAACCGTCTTCATGCCGTTCCGCCTTGGTCGTCATCCTCGCGACATCGGATCCCGCCTCTGATTCCGTCAACGCAAATGCAACGGTGCAGTCGCCCTGTGCAATCCGCGGCAGCCATTTTTGCTTCTGGGCATCCGTGCCATGCGCAACAATCGCCTTTGAGCCAGGACCCATCAACACACGCAAAGCGCCCCAAAACTGGGGCGGCAACCTTCCGAGTTCACTTTGGATAACTGCCGTGGCGAACACGCCGAGATCGAGTCCGCCATAGGCCTCGGGTATCGCAACACCGAACAACCCGAGCTCCTTGAACCCTTCATGAACCCCGGCGGGAACCTTGGCGGTATCATGAAATTCCGGCTCCAATTGCAGCAGAGAATCGACGAGGTCGCGTGTAGAGCTTTGTATCTGCTTTAGTTCCGGGGGAAGATCGAGATCCATGAAAGCCGCCTAATGGTCGTTGGCCTGACCAATAAGCTCACACCAACCCCCTCTTTGTCAACAAGATGGCGTTTTTGATTGACTTAAAGCTCTAAATATAATTCATGATGGTTCGAAGGTCTGACATTCAAGGTATCGTCGACCAAGGATAGGATGCCGATCCGGTTCTTCTGCTACACTTTTGCCGGGTCCCTTAGCCTGCAAACGTTCACGACAAGAAGACTGCTTCAGGCAGCTTGAGATGGTCCATCGAACAAGACGACCTCGACAAACTGGGAGAGTAAACATGATAGGCCGAACGCTTAAGTTTTTGATTACGGCACTTGTATTGGCTGTGATCTCGCCGCAGGCGTTCGCGCAACAATTTCCGACGAGGCAAATTCACCTCATCACTCCGTATCCGCCCGGCGGCGGCGATATCATGGCGAGGATGATACAAGAGTCGATCTCGACATCGCTGGGTCAGCAGGTCGTCATCGAAAACAAGCCAGGCGCTGCAGGTGCCATCGCCAGTCGCGAGGTCGCGCGCACCGCTCCGGATGGTTACACCCTGCTTTTCACAAATGTTGGACCGATGACCGTGGCGCCGGTGATGCAATCCGATTCCGGCTACGACCCCGTAAAAAGCTACGCGCCCGTATCGCTGGTGTCGCGGCAGCCCCTGGTGTTGGTTGTACATCCAAGCGTTGCAGCCAACAGCCTTTCTGAATTGATCAAGCTGGCCAAGGACAACCCCGGCACCGTCAAATATTCGTCTGCTGGCCTGGGTTCCTTCGGTCATCTATCGACGGAGCTCTTTGCATTGGCTGCCGGCGTCAAGATGATTCATGTTCCCTATAAGGGCGTTGCACCGGCAATCACCGCGGTTCTCAGTGGAGAGGTTTCGATGGCTCTGACGGTCCCGACCGGAACCATGAATGAATACATCAAGCAGGGCAAACTGAAGCTGCTCGGCGTTTCCACGCTCCAGCCTTCACCCCTGGCACCCGGTGCGACTCCGATTGCGACCCTGCTCCCAAGTTTCGGCGCCGCGGAATACTGGTTTGGAATTGTTGCGCCGGCAAAGACCAGCCCTGAAGTCGTTGCAAAGCTGAACGCAGCGATCGTCGCTGCACTGGATAAGCCGGGCATGAAGGAAAAATTTTTCGATCTGGGCGCGATCCCAGATCCCAGTACCCCCGACGCCTTTTCAGCATTGATCGAAACGGAAGCCGTGCGCTGGCGGGATGCCATCGAAAAGAACAATATTCGACTGAACTAGATCGCTATCCCGCTCGCGACGACAATTGGAGCAGAGACTATGCAGCCGAAACTACACTCGGATGCTGCTTGCGCCGCCTACCACGAAGCCGGCCTCTGGGGTGACAAGCTGATCGTCGATTATATCGACGACCATGCCCGTCGCGATCCCGCCAAAGCCGCGATCGTCGATTGCCGGGAAACGATCACGTATGCGACCTTGGTGCGGCGAAGTGAAAATCTGGCGGCGGCTTTCAAGGCCATCGGTTTGGGGCACGGCGACGTTGTCGCCATCAGATCGGCAAACTGGGCCGAGCTTCCGATCACCCATCTCGCGACCAACCGGATCGGTGCCATCTTCCTCCCGCTGTCGGAAGGTTTCGCGGAAGCGGACATACTTCACCTTCTTCGGCAGTCCCAGGCGCGCGTTCTCCTCACAGCTTCCACCGGCTGGCTGGATCCCCGAGCCTTTCTTGAAAAGCATCGTTCCGAACTTGCGCTCCTCAAGGAAGTCATATCGCTGCGTGGAGCCGGAAGCGGCGGCAAACTCTCATTCGATTCCCTTACGAACGACGATTCATGGCGAAGCCAGCACGGCACGGAGTATCTGACGCGCGCGCGCGCCGACGCCGATGCGCCGTCGCATGTCATGGTATCTTCGGGCACGACAGGTATGCCGAAATGCAGCCTGTTCTCGGACAATAATTCGATCGTCAAGGTTCTGCTTCAGTACTGCAAATCGGTGGCGGAGATTACTTCGGCCGATGTCGCGGCGGCTATCGCGCCCGCCGCAACCGGATCGACAGGTTACAATTACCCGATCCTCGCGCCCTTGCTGGCAGGGGGAACCTCCGTCATGCTCGAGCACTGGAAGGGGAGTAATCCGGAAGAAGCGCTTCACTTGATCGAGCAACACGGTTGCACCTATGCGGTGGTCGTCCCTACGCAGCTTGCGAAGCTGATCGCCATTCCGGACGTCAACAAATACGATCTGCGGCATCTCCGATTGATTACCAACTCCGGGGCCAAGCTTCCTGCTCCCGTCGCCGAGGCTGCCGAAAGCCTGTTCCATTCGAAAATTCAGTCGGTCTACGGATGCTCGGAGGCAGGAGCCGCCACGATGACATCCGTCAGCGACCCACCGGAGAAACGCTTCCACACCGCTGGCCGCGCGCTGCTTGGCCAGGAACTCGTAATCAAGGATGAAGCCGGCAATCCGGTCGAGCGAAACCATATCGGCGAAGTCTGCTGGCGCGGCGCCAACAAGACCTTCGGATTTCTCAACGATCCCGAGAGTACCAGCACGGTCTGGGATGCCGCCGGCTGGCTGAACAGCGGCGATCTCGGCACGATAGACGACGACGGGTATCTTCGCATTGTGGGCCGCAAGAAGGACATGATCATTCGCGGCGGACAGAACATCAATCCACGCGCCATCGAAGAAGTTCTTCTTCGTCATTCGTCAGTCGTGGACGTCGCCGTCGCATCCGTACCCGACCCCGTGCTGGGAGAACGTGTCGGGGCATTTGTGGTCGGCAGACCTTCCCAAACTCCCTCGCTTGCTGAATTGTCGCGCTTCGTGCTCGACCAGGGGCTGGCAAAATGGAACCAGCCGGAACTGCTGTTCCTGGTGGACGATCTGCCGCGAAACGCTGGCGGCAAGGTGGACAAGGCGCGGCTGCTCAAACTGCATGGGGTCGGCGCCGTTTTTTCGGACTGAACTGAACTTCCGGTACTGCGGGTCGTTCGACTCGCGCACCGCTCTGATTGCCCTCGAAAATTCTGCCGCTGCTGGCGGTGGGTACAAGGCGAGATAGAAATATGCGCGGGAGAATTATTGGTCGCGATGTTTATGGCGGAGCGATTTTCGTCGCGATCGGCCTTGTGATCCTCGTGCAGGGAAGAAGTTTCGGTATCGGAACTCTTGCTCAGGTCGGTTCCGGATTATTCCCTGTCGTGCTCGGCGTGGTGCTTATAGGGCTCGGCGCCCTCATCGCATTGGGTGGTATCGTTTCGAGCGAAATTGAAAGCGAGAGCGTCCCCCCGATGCAGTGGAAGGGATTTGCCGCGATCGTTTCCGGCGTCGTTGCGTTCATCGCTATCGGCGGTCTGTTCGGCCTCGCTCCCGCAGCCTTTTCCTGCGTTTTCATTTCCGCTCTGGGTGACCACACCGCAACCGTCAAAAGTGCCGCAATCCTGGCGACCGTGATGACGCTTTTTGCGCTCTGCTTCTTCTCGTACTTCCTGAATGTTCAATTTCCCGTCTTTCAGCTTCCGACGTCATGGGGAAGCCCATGATATCTGGAGCATTAGTAGATCTTTGGCATGGCTTTGAGGTTGCGTTACAACCCGGCAATCTCCTGTGGTGTTTCGTCGGCGTTCTCTTCGGAAATCTAGTCGGCGTTTTACCCGGAATGGGCGCGCTGGCCGCCATATCGCTGTTGCTGCCTTTGACATTCGCCATGAAACCCGTGGCTGCCATCCTGATGCTGGCCGGCATCTATTACGGGTCGCAGTATGGCGGAGCGATTTGCTCGATTCTTCTGAATCTTCCCTGCCACCCTCCTCACGCGGTGACGTGCCTCGACGGTTATCCGATGACACAGCAGGGACGCGGAGGAGCGGCCTTGGGCATCACCATGCTCTCATCGTTTATCGGCGCTTCCTTCGGTATTACGGAAATGATCTTTTTCGCGCCGATCCTGGTCGAATTCGCTTTTAAGTTCGGCGCCGCCGATATTTGTTCGCTGATGCTTCTGGGCCTGCTATCGGGGTCGACTCTTGCGAAGGGCTCCCCCCTCAAGGGCGTGGCAATGACTGCACTCGGGCTTGTCCTAGCTCTCGTTGGCACCGACGGAAATACCGGCCTCCATCGGTTCACTTACGGAATCGATCAACTCTATGATGGTATCGAAATTGTTGCGCTGGCACTTGGCGTCTTTGGAATTGCTGAATTCCTGAAAAGCGTAAACAACCTTGCGCCGATAAACACCAAATATACCGCGGTCAGCCTGCGCGACATGAAGCCTACACGGTCGGAATTGCGGCGAGCAATACCCGCAGCGTTCCGCGGCACACTAATCGGCAGCTTGTGTGCCATGATCCCGGGCACCGGTCCGACGATCGCTTCCTTCGTGGCCTATGCCGCCGAGAAGAAAATCTCCAAAACGCCTGAACGATTTGGAACGGGCGCGGTCGAAGGCGTCGCTTGCCCCGAGGCAGCCACGCACTCGTCTGTGCAAGGCGATTTCATTCCGACCATGTCCTTGGGCATACCGGGCGATGCCGTTATGGCACTGCTTCTTGGCGCCTTGATTATTCAGGGAATCCAGCCCGGCCCTCAACTGGTCCGCGAGCATCCTGACATCTTTTGGGGTTTGATCGCGAGCTTCTGGGTCGGCAACATCCTTCTCATCTTCCTGAATGTGCCGCTGATCGGGCTCTGGGTTAAATTGCTGACCGTGCCCTATCGCTATCTCTACCCGAGCGCGTTGCTCTTCATCTGCATCGGCGTCTACAGCAGTCACAACGATCTATTTGCTGTCGGAGAAACACTGGTCATCGGCGTGGCCGGGTTTGTGCTGATACGGCTGGGATTTCATCCCGCGCCGATGTTGCTGGGGTTTGTGCTTGGATCGCAATTTGAGGAAAACCTACGTCGAGCTCTCGTCCTTTCCCAGGGTGATCTCACGACGTTTGTCGAGCGGCCGATCAGCGCCACCTTTCTGGCGATCGCGTCAACGCTGATTGGCGCGAAGCTGTTCTTTCATTTCCGAAACCGCCCGACAAAAGCCGCGCCTTCACCCGGCATCGCAAAGATCGTTCAACATGTCTGAAGCAGATCGTAGCGCCAGGAATCCGCTAATCTAGACGTCATAGAGGAGAGAAAAATGGTCGTCATTCTTGATCCGCAAGCGGAGCCCGGGGTTCCCATCGATGCCTACAATGTATTCGCCAATGTCCGCCGCCGCGGTCTGTCGATCGCTCTGGTTTCCAACGGCTTTCCCGACGCCACCAATCTAATGAACGCCGTCGGACGGGCGCTTGAAGCGAAGTTGGACGCTCCGCGCATTCAACTGTTTGAGAGGTTCAACGCCACGATACTTGCTGACAAAGCAGTCATCCAGGAAATCTCCAAATCCTTCGACGTTGCGGTAACCGCGATGGGACACTGCGGAAGCTGCACCTCAAGCGCGGTAAGGGATGCCGTCAATATTGCGAGGTGCGGAATTCCTGCGGTCGCCCTCGTGTCGGAAAAGTTTCTGGCGCCAGCTCAATCGGTCGCACGATCGGTCGGTTTGCCCGACATTCCCCGCGCAAAGCTGCCTCACCCCGTCGCGGGCTCCGGCTTGGTTCGCATTCAGGCGATCGCCGACTCGGTCGTGGACGACATCATCGCCGCCTGGGAGGGCGAAAAATGCCTGAAGGTAGCTTGAAATCCAAAACGCTCGAGGCGGATACCGAAGACCAATTGCAGGAGCTGCTCCGCAATCAGCACCGAACCGATGGCTTGCCTGTCATCCTGCCGACGCAAGCGCGCGTCGACGCGATGCTCGAAATAGCTGCATTCGCCGGCTTTGAGGGTGACATCGTGATCGGTCAGGTCGGGCCCAATATGGGCTTCGCGACGGTCGAAAAAATAGCGATCAACGCTGTCATGGCCGGTTGTCAACCGGAGCAAATGCCAGTCGTCATCGCCGCGATATCGGCGATCTGCGACCCGCGCCTCGATATGACGGAGGTGCAGGCCACGACGCATCTGCTGACGCCCTTGTTGATTATCAACGGACCGGCAGTGCACGACTGCGGCATTGCATCGGGGTCCGGAGCCCTGGGTTACGGCCATACGGCTAACCTGTGTATCGGCCGCGCGGTGCGGCTTTGTCTCATCAACCTGGGCGGCACCTGGCCGGGGATATCGGATATGTCGTTGCTGGGGCAGCCCGGCATGATCAGTTATTGCCTGGGAGAATCGGAGGAATCGAGCCCCTTCGAGCCTTTGCATGTTTCCCTCGGCTACCCGGCCCAGAGCAGCGTAGTCACCGTCACCTGTGTCGGCGCCCCACATTCCATCATGGCGGTTATGGATGCAGACGACCCGAACTCAGCAAACCGGCTTTTAGAGTTACTTGCCATCACCATTGCAAGCGAGGGCAACAATAGCGCCGTCGTCGGTACCGGCACGATTGTCGTGTGCCTGACGCCGGATCACGCCAGGGTATTGAGCGAGGCCGGCTACAATCGTCGGCGTATTCAGGAAGAACTGACGCGACGCGCTCATCATCCCGCGCGCTATGTTCATGAACTCCGTTACGGACCCAACCATGCCGTAGTGAAAGCATTGAAGGATCCCGACGAACCTCACTACGCCATTAGCTCGCCGGACTCCGTCCTCGTCTTCGTCGCAGGCGGGCTAGGGCTATATTCTTATGTGATGCTGCCATGGTGCCGGGGCACTCACGAAAACCCGTATGTCTCGAAAGAAATCGTCTTCAGTGATATGTGCGATTTTGGCGGTCCGGTTGAGGTCGTCGCCGCGCACTAAACCATCGTCAAAAACGGACATTCGCCGAAGTCCTCAGGACCGAACATTCTATATCCATACATTACGCGAACGACTGCTTTGCGCCATAAGCAGCCGATCGCGCGAGCGTACGAGAATTTGTTGCACGGGAAATAGCGCAACGCTGAAGCCAACTGCGAACGGGATAGGAACGAAAACTGCAAACCGAGGTGCAAACCGGCAACCCCGTTCCGCTTCTGTCTCAGTGTAAGTGCTTGAAAAGCTTGGTGGGCGCACCAGGGCTCGAACCTGGGACCCGATGATTAAGAGTCATCTGCTCTACCAACTGAGCTATGCGCCCGGAACCGGCCCCGGAAAGCCTTCGCAAGAGGGCGTCGTTTAGCAAAGCGACCCCCCGATGTCCAGCAAACCGGCAGGGTTTTCCCGGCCGATCAAAATACGAAAAGCCGCCGGAATCCAGCGGCTTTCCTTAAGCTCTTGGGGCGATGGAAGGTTCGCGCGGTTATAGCCGCTCGCCGCGTCCGCCGCCATCCCGGCCCGGACCGTCGTCCCGGCCCCGGTCCCGATCCCCACCCATTCCACCGCGCTCGAAGCCGCGGTGCATCCAGCCGCCTTCGCGCCGGTGTTCGCCATGATGGGTCAGAATGGCCAGGCGGCGCTTCTGGCCGTCGTCGAGGGTCTTGTAGAGCGGGTCGGCCGCATCCGCGATCTTCTTCAGCGCCGCCGCTGAAGTCGCCATGTTGTCGGCGCGCTGGCGCAGCCGCGCCACCGGATCGTCAGGCTTCTGCTGCGCATCGTCCGGCTTCGCATTCATCCGCGCGTTGGCGCGATCGATCCGCAGCTTTGCGAAATCCCGCACCGCGGTCTCGACCGGCGGCCACAGCTTTTCCTGGTCGGGGTTGAGCTTCAGCCCGGCATGGACGGCGGCGATCCGGGCGTCGGCAAAGGCGGCCCGGTCCTCGGGACTCAGCCGCATATGCTGCATGTGCTCATGAAACCACGGACGCTGGGCATAGACGGCCGTCGAACCGGCGATGGCGAGCGCCGCGATGCCGGCAATGGCAAACCTGTTCATCTGAACCTCCTTTGAAGGTTGCCCGAGGATGACCGCGCTCATGGG
>Ga0182024_10003105_pt1 | contig 40178 bp, 39 predicted proteins | sample P32metaG_FD_120480 | JGI IMG/M metagenome (GOLD analysis project Ga0182024, IMG submission 120480) | Permafrost microbial communities from Stordalen Mire, Sweden - P3-2 metaG (Illumina Assembly) | ecosystem: Environmental > Terrestrial > Soil > Wetlands > Permafrost | place: Sweden: Stordalen...
ACCCAGCAGAAATTAATAATTGTTTATCCCTATTTTATATTAATACCGCTACAGCACAACCCGGTATAGAAAACGTTCTGGTTCACCTATCACACCGCCTGCGGCTCTTCTTTTTTTCAGCATATCTGATTTATAATAGGCATAGGCTTTGGCAGTATCCAATAGAACCGTTACCAGTATTACCTTTTTATCATCATCGGCATCATGGCCAAAAGCCCTGACGGCTATGCCATTATCTAATCTTTCCTGCTTACCCTCTTCAAATGCTTTTTGCCAGGCGCCCCAGTCTTTAACAGTGAACGTTGTTTTGGACCGGATGTCTGAGGCAACAAGAGCGATGTCCTGGAAGGTCATCGTAACAAAGGCAAACGTAAGGGTGCCTGTTACGCCACCCTTTTGCATAGCTTTTTTCAGACCGGGGTCTTTGCCAAATGCTTTTGCTTTGGCCATATCATCTACTTCCTCAGCTACCAATATCATATTGGAATCCTGCAAACCGCGGCCAATTACATAACTATGTATGCCATTAGCCAACCGGGCAGAATCATGTGCATCGTAGGCGGCCTTAAATTTTGCATAATTGGACACCTTGTGTTTTGCTACCATCATATTTTGCGGCGTGGTAATAGTAGTTATTTTCGGTGTAACCACGGCCGTGCTGCTGTCAACAGTGGTGGAGTCGGTGCTGGTTTTCTTTTCACTTTCGCTTCCGGCGCAGGAGGCTAGTAAGAATACCATGGAATAAAAAAGCAAGCCTGAAAATCTTGACTGTTTCATTGATTTTGATTTAGATGATTAATAATTAAAAGAGCCGGGAGAGTTTGCTACAAGAGGTAGGGGCAATAAATGTAGCTTAAATTAAATTGTCCGCCGAATTCAAATATATTGAAAAAAAACTGCTATTGATTGCCAACGCTGGATTACGGCGATTTAGCGTCAACTAAATACTTTCAGATATTTTCAAATCAATCTTTAGTAGACCCGTGTAGCCGCAGTTCGAACTTTCTGCATTCCGACTTTACAACTCTATCTCTTCTTTGATTTGAAATTCAATAAATTAATTAGATTCGTACGATAATAAAGCCCTTCTTTTTAGAAACCAAACACAATGTAGCATCCTGACCATCTCAGTTTTGGGATAATAACCAATTTGTCAACTGTACCGGATCTGCAATGCTCCAGGAATGCGGGTGTCTGTTATTCCCGGGTTTTCTATAACCTTTGTCTGTTGTCTGTCCGGCGAAATGGCACAAATGCAATATTAGCTGCAGTTCACTCATTCATTAATTTATATTGGATGGCCCAAAGCATACCAAATACCATTAACCACAAAATAAAGTGACAGTGCAACGATGTAGGGGGTATAATTCAATTTTCTTTTTTTATCGGCTACTATTAATAAGACAAGAATCAAAGTACTCAATAAAATTGAAATATTGTAAGTATAAAATTGTCTTATATTCAACCAATAACCTAACGTTCTTCCAAAGGTAGGTGGAATGAATTCCAAAAAAAGGCAAATCATGTAGCGCATGTGCAAAGGAACATTTCCTTTCAAAATATTTATTATTGCCAACGTATAATAAATCAACAAAGAAAATATCCCTGCAATATTTGTGAATTGAGCTTTAAGACTTTGGGCAGGAGTCATTTTTTCGGTAATGTCTTCATAATAGCCTTGTCTTATTACACCGATAATGGAAATGATTACCAGTGGCAGTAAAAAATAAGTGAACTTCCCTATAATTTTGTGTGCCTTGTATTTATGAAAGCGAATAAGTAATGGCTGAACGATTAGTATAACAACCCAAAGCATTAATGTTATAGCATGAATATGAACAATTATGGTTATCGATTTAAAATCCGGGAATAAGGAAAAATATGGATAATAAAATCCAAGCGCTACAAAAACAATCAGAGTCATGAAGAAATATCCAACATTCTTGTACTGCTTTTCCATTCCGTTGTCTTTAGTAATGCATTTTTCTTTAGGCGTTTTCAGTGGTTGTTACTAATTGCCGCTAACTCAGTAAATGATCAAAATATGTAGCAACTGAAATTTTTAATACCCGATAACCTATTTATTGAAAATATGCATTTTTTATTTTCGTTTGGACAATCATTTCAAGAATAGTAATATTTAATTTTCAATAAGCCACGCAAAGTAGAATGGCAGAGTTATATAAAATTTATAAGCCGATGAGTAGACCTGTGTAGCCGTGGTTCGAACTTTTATCCCATAGATTTGATATACATCTACTCCTTCTGACTTGTGATTGAATTAATTACACTATGATGATACTTATAAATTCTCTCATATAAGCTATGGTAGGCACTATTTTACAGCATGGTATAAGTCCGCTTATAACAATTACAATCATTATATCTATATAAGATGGCGGGACAACGTTTAAATGGGCTCTGGATTCATTGGAATAATCGTACTGAACTCCTAGTTTAATAAGCCATAGATTTACTTCTCAAAGCTTTAAATAAAAAATGAATAATAATTCCATGCACCAAGGGCGCTCGGCACAAATTTGGCGAGCCGGAGGAATGATTTGGTTAATTTCAATAACGTTCTTTTTTGCATCAGTTAATCTCCATTTTGCAAAACTGTCATCTTTTCAAACCACAAGCCTGGGAGCTTTGATTTTGGTTATTTCCATTATTCTGTTTATATGGAGTATCAAAAACCTGCATCTTGCAAAAAATATATCCAATAAAAAATCAGAAAGAGAAATTCAAAAAGCAATATACACACGAAAGTGGTTTTTAATTATACTAATAACTGAAGTTGTGGGTTTAAATATTGCGTCGATTGCTTTATGGAAGTCAAATCATTTCCAATATATCGTTCCAGTCGATATACTTATCGTTGCGCTTCACTTTATTCCATTGGGGCATATTTTTCTAATGCCCATTTATTATTTCCTGGGAATTATTGTGGCTTTGATAGTCACTATTACCATTTTTATTGTTCCAGCATCATCACAAATAGGAAATTTAATTACAGTAGTAGCTATTCCAAGTTTATGTTTTATATTCCTGAATTGGATTTGCATCATTTATATTCTAAGGGATGGAATGAAATACCTAAGAAAATTGTAAGAATCAATTATTTAGTAGACCTCTGTACTGGAATAAGGGGCACTTAAATTCCCTTTATAACAACTCCAGATTTAAGTTTCGCTGTTCTCCAAATGGTAATTCTAACTGGCAGTTCTTATATTCTTTGTCACAATTGATTTTGAGTTTAAGAATGAGGCTGTTAAACATCGTAGCCCTAATAATTTTTCCGTCAGATTTTTGGATTGTACTGTTAATGTAAAAATATTCCCTGCCATATTGAACAAGGTATTGCCCAGGTCCTTGCTGCATTACCATTTGAAAATTATTAATAGTATCTGCCGCAACAGATTTATTCATATCAGCAGTCAAAAATTCAAGGCAGGATTGAGAAGGCGGGGAAAAGGATGTATGAAGCATTACCTGACTTTTTGATACATCAGTTAATTTTACTGAGATATCAATACAATCCTCGCCTTTTAAAATAGTTGAGCCGTTCGAAAAATCAGCTTTGACTGCCTGCGGAATTGAGGCTGTGTCTCCTTTTTTACTAAGCTTTGTGGCGCCAATAATAGGGCTTACTGCAATAAAAAAAGTATTAAAATCCTGTATAGGTTCCGTCATTTCCGAAATTTCAATCTTAGGAAGATCAATCTTACCTTTTGGATCAAGGGAAATAATATAAGGTTTTACTGCCAGAGCTGACTGCGTTGCATCAATGGTATCTTTTGCATTGATAGTTTTCCTGGAAATCCATCGCACTTCATCGCTTGGGGTGCCCAAACTATCTTTAACAACTCTTAATTCACAAATAGCAATATTAGTATGATCCCATTTTCCATCATGTAATTCTTCCATAGTAAGCCTGTATCGGCATGTTTCGCCAATTGTATATATTCTTCCAAATAATTTGCTTGCAGGCAGACCTGAATTTTGTGCGGTTGATCCACATTCAATCAGCAGTAATAATAAAATTGTTAAATAGATTTTCATAAATTTTGTGATCATTTTTAATAGCTTTTTTGGTTGTGTCAAAGTGATATTGTCAAACCCGACAATACCTGCTTACCTTATTAGTGTTTTTTTTCTTAAAACAGATTTTCATTAAAATTGGCTCCCTCAAGTACATGTGACAATAATCGCGTTTTGAAGTAGTGTGATAAAAATGCAAAATTTCAGTGTATGTTCTTATTCGACATTTTAAATTTAGTTAAAGAAAATTTTAATGCCAGGAAGAAATGTTTTTAGATTTTTTGGGTTAATTTGACGGATTCCCGGCAGATTTCAAGATACCATAAGTAGACCTCAATATTGAATATAATGGCATCATTTTACATCTCTCTTATCCTTAATCGCTTCAATTTAAACGAAATATAACCTTTTGTTTTCTGAATACAGGCCGTATTTGAGTTTGTATACTCCCGAATAGTTTGTTGAATTGTATCACCTAAATAAATTAATGGTATCCTATTATTGTTAGAATCCAATTCACCACCTGCCAAAATAAACTTACTATTCGATGTCCAAATGACTTCATCAATAAAAGGTTGCGGCTCGCGTAAGACGATCAGTTTATTAAAATATGCAAAATCCGGACATTTGATTAGTAGGTTTCCCGAAAACAGCCGACCTCCTTTCCTTTTTATGCAATAAATCATTGCTCCTCCACATGACATGTGGTTTATCTGCAGGATTTGCAGCGCAAATTCACGAATGCGCACAAACCAATTAGCATTACACGATTCCTGCCTGCATTTTTGATCGTCAATCTGATTTTTAACCACTCAAAAAACAAATTATGAAATCGATTTCAACCGGTAAAAAATGGCTGGCTGTACTAGCTTTATTTGCAATGACGGCCTGCAATAAAAATATCCAAGACGCAGGCGTCCCAGCAACAAAGACTGAAACAGACGCCAGCAGGAACAAGCTAAATGTTAGTAATTGGATCATCAATACTGTAGCAGGAAGCGATACCCGTGGGTATTCCGGCGATGGCGGACCAGTTAAAAATGCCCTGTTGAATGATCCGGAAAATGTGTATATAGATGAAAGGGGGGATATGTTCATATCGGATTTGGGAAACCAGGTGATCCGGGAAGTGGATGCCCGGTCCGGCATCATCCATACCGTGGCGGGTAATGGCCAGAATGGATTTTCAGGTGACGGCGGACCAGCCATCCAGGCCAGTATGAGCAATGCCTTCCATATCGTAGCCGACAAAGAGGGGAATCTGTATATTTCCGATTTAAGCAATAACCGCATACGCCGGATAGACCATTACACAGGCATAATTACAACTATTGCAGGAACGGGTGTGGCCGGATTCAATGGGGATGGCAAAGCAATTACCTGTCAGCTGACAGGTCCTTTCGGCATTAACATAGACAAAAGAGGGAACCTGATCTTCTCTGATCAGTATGGACTTTGCATTAGAAAACTGGATTTAAAAACCGGGATGCTGACCACTATTGCCGGTAACACATTGATACGGGGCTTCGCCGGAGATGGCGGTCCGGCTACGCAGGCCTCTTTTAATTTTATCTGGCATGTAGCTATGGATGAAAATTCAGGAGACATTTATGTAAATGATGAATTCAACTACGTGATCCGGAAAATTGATGCACATACCGGAATCATCAGTACTGTGGCAGGGAACGGGATCAAAGGGAATTCGGGCATGGGCGGTCCGGCCACTCAGGCTTCATTCACCGAACCGGTGGGTGTAGCGGTAGATCAGGGTGGCAATGTATTTATCACTGACCAGGTCCTAATGCAGATATATAGGGTAGATAGGAAAACAGGATTGATCAATGTGATTGCCGGGAATGGAACTCCAGGGTTTTCTGGCGATGGAGGTCCTTCCATCCTGGCCCTCTTAAATCATCCGAACTGCCTTTCCTTTGATCCGTTCGGGAATTTGTTTTTCAGTGATCCATTTAATAACCGGATCAGGGAAATTAATATACGTGAATTAAAGAATTGAAGAACCGGATTCCCCATTTTATTAAGTAACTGACTAATCCGGTTAATTATATGTTTAGCCGGGTTAGTTTGTTGATTATTTAATGCGTGATTACGCTACCATTCTCAAATTGCAGATATATCATTTCAAAACACATTAAGATGATATGAAAATCCTATTTGCTACGAACTTAAACTATGGAAATACTCTCTAGCAAAAAGTCCACTTTCTCTTAACACCTTACATTCGATTTTTGCACCTATCCCAATATTGTCGGGCATTTTAAAGAACAATAAAAAAGGCCAGCTTCATAAAAGTGACCTGAATTCTCATTTCGTAGACCCAATTAGACTGAGTTCGAACTTATTCTTTGTAGATTTATTGCCGCTTTGGACTTATTAAATTAAAAATCAGGTAATTGCTATCTTGCCCGTTAAAATTTTTATTTCCTATTAATGAAAAATTTAAAACCACTACTATTCTATTTTGCTTTTTTTCTCTGTGGGTATGCAAATAAGAGCTTTTCACAAACATCCGTTTTTAGCCACGAAATGTATATTAGTGAAACGGGGGACACATTACTTTATCGTATGGTTTTTCCTGATTTGGACACGCTTCGTAAATATCCGCTGGTCGTTTTTTTGCATGGCTTAGGTGAAAGGGGTCATGACAATGAATCGCAGTTAAGAATAGGTGTTATGAATTTTGCTGATGATAAAATAAGTGCAATATATCCTGCGTTTATTATTGCTCCACAATGCCCCAAAAATATGTTTTGGGCTAATGTTTTGGAAAACAGAGCGCGCAATGAAATACATCTGCAGCCTTCGCCCTCCAGTCCAATGAAATTATTAATCGAACTCGTTCAAAAACTTAAAAATGAACTGCCGGTTGATTCAAACCGGATTTATATTACCGGTCTTTCAATGGGAGGTTTTGGAACCTATGATGCTATTGAAAGATACCCGAATTTGTTCGCCGCCGCAGTTCCTGTTTGTGGTGCGGGTGATACATCAAAGGCAGCTTCCATATCGCATATTCCCATTTGGATTTTTCACGGAGCAGAAGACCCTACAGTGAGTGTATTATATTCTCATTATATGCTTGAAGCATTAACCAGGGCCGGTGCTCATCCCGGGTTTACTCAATATCCGGAAGTGGGTCATTTTTCACCCAAAAGTGCATACACAGATCAGCAAATGTTTGCATGGTTGTTCAGGCAACACAAATAAGCAAATACAGGTGATCATAATTATTAGATTCTTTGAAAGCGAAAAAAAATTATTAGAATATGTATTCTGTTCAGTTTCTTCTCCGCGTTGCAAAAACAATATCTGTGGCTTCCATTGCCCTAATGTCTTTGCTGGTTGTTTTTGGTAATATAACAGATTATTTCACTAATTTCTTAATAGCTGAGCATGTTCTTAAAATGGATACGACCTTTCCTGAGAGTCATATTCATTACAGAAGTATCAACAGTACTTTTCTTTTTCATATTGGATATATTTTAATTATAGTAATGGAAGCTATGATGGCATTTTGCAGTATCAAAGGGAGTTGGCTACTTTTTAAAAATTTACGATCTAATGCCGCATTGTTTCATGCCTCCAAAAATTGGGCTGTAGCGGGAATTATCATCGGGATAGTAATTTGGTTTTTAGGATTTGAAGTAGTGGGGGGAGAATGGTTTGCTATGTGGCAAAGCAGAATTTGGAATGGTTTAGCCAGTGCTGAAAGGATTGTCAGTTTTTTGGTATTAATTCTCATCCTTTTGCATTTAAAAGAAGAGGAAGAATTAAATAATACTTTGTAGACCTGTGTAGCCGCGGTTCGAACTTTTCAGTTGTTGATATAACTAATGTCTGCTTCTTTTGAATTGCTAATCAATGAAATATAAGCAATTGTCTACAAAAAATATCAGCTATTTAAGACTTCCTCAATATATATCTATACATATCATTCAACACGTTTTAATATAATAACCTCAGCTGCCATGTGTTGTGATACATATCTTTTACTTAAAACAGAATGTATTAAATTACTGTATTGAATACCAACTTACCAATTAAGGAGACCTTTTGCTTGTGCATATTTTTACTGATGTGCACTTTTTCTTTTACTCAAATTAAAGGAGACAGCTTGTTCGAATTGTCGGGCAAAATAATTGGCTTCAAATATCCATTTGTTTACCTCGAGTATCAAAACATTGCTGGCAAAGACATTAGAGATAGTTGTCAAGTACAGAAAGACAGCTTTTATTTCAAAGGCTATATTGCTGAACCTACTTTTGCTATCCTGCTAAATGATACGAGTATTACTGATCTCTATCTCGAGGCCGCACAGATGACTGTCTCTGTTGCATACAACAATTTCAAGGCCATGCACGTGACAGGCTCCAAGAACAATGATGCTTATGATTCTCTTAAAATGAAATTCAATGCAATAGATAGAAATTCAGATTCTGTTGACCAAACATTCAATAAAGTAAGAACCGAATTTATTATTTCAAATCCGGATTTATTTATAAGTGCCCGAGAGCTTGCATACTACGACAGGAGTTGGAGCCTTCAAAAAGTAAAATCGCTTTACGACAACTTTTCTGACAATGTAAAGAACAGTAGGTCAGGTAAGGAGATAAAGAAGGCAATCACAGAGATAGAAGATAATTCGCCGGGGAAAAAAGCCAAACAGTTTTCAATAACCGATATGGATGGTAGAAAGCTAAATCTTTCAGATTTTAAAAACGGGTATCTGCTGTTGGACTTTTGGGCAAGTTGGTGTGAACCCTGTAGGGAAAGCACTCCGAAAATAATTATGCTATACAAACAATATCATCAAAAAGGGTTAAATATTATTGGGGTTTCAGTAGACGATAAAGTTGAGAACTGGAAGCTGGCAGTTGCAAAAGATAGTATTTCGATCTGGCATAATGTACTAAGTAAAGCGGAACCCAGAGAAACTGAAGGACACGAATCGATCAACCAATTGTATCGCGTATTTGTGTATCCGACATTAATTTTGATAAACAAAAAAGGCGTAATCATAGGAAGATATACAGGAACAGAAAATGAAGCGGAATTTGTTATGAAATTAGAGTCGCTATTCAAAAAGAATGACCCTTCCTGAATTGGGGAAAAATTACGTCCCAATTTTATTAAAAAATGAATCACGATAATTATCTCCAATAGGGATAAGTGTGTTTCCAATCTTTATGCGACTTCTTTCTACATTTATGATTTTATCGAGGGACACTATAAAAGATTTATGCACGCGCAGGAATCTATCTGCAGGTAATTTTGGTTCTATAGTTTTTATGTTCTGAAGGCTCATAATTTTTTCGAGTTCCGTAAAGATCGCGATGTAATTCTGCTTTGCTTCGATGTATAGGACGCTTTGCAATGAGATTCTTTGGACTTTGTGTTCTGTTTTTACAAAGAGGGAGTCTTGAAGTGTAAGACTACCTTCATTATTGATTAGATTTATTGACGTTCTCACTTTGCTGATTTCAATAGCTTTACGCGCTTTTTCTGATGCCTTGTAAAACCGATTGAATGAAACTGGTTTCAGAAGATAATCAAGTACATCGTGCTCATATCCTTCCAAAGCATATTCTGAGTATGCAGTAGTAAGAATAACTTTGCTTTTACCATCAAGTAGTTTCATGAACTGAATCCCGTTTATCTCGGGCATTTGAATGTCCAGGTATATTAAATCCACTCCATTATTATTTATATATTCGAGCGCTTCAATGGGATTTTGAGTAAAGTGGACGAGATCCAGGAATGGAATTTTAATAATATACTCCTTCAAAATATCAATTGCAAGAGGTTTGTCATCAATTACTATGCAGCGAAGCATGATTTCATTGATTTAATTTGTAATGGATTTAAGCATTTAATTGCATTTGGAGGAAACAACTGAAAGTGTTGGCATGGTTATTCACTTTAAAGCTATGTTTATTTGGATATAATAATTCCAGTCGCCTTTGCACATTAGATAGCCCGATTCCGCTTGTGTAGTCTTTTTCCTTCTGCTTAATCTGATTTCTACAATGCAGCTTCAATAGGGATTGTTCAATTTCAATTTTGAATGTAGCCGGATAATCCGGGTCATTAACAATTCCATGCTTGAATATATTTTCCACAAATGGTATCAAAAGTAATGGGGCTATATATTGATTTGTGGTATCACCAATTACTGTGAACTGAAGATACAATTTCCCTTTTGAACCAATTTCCTGCAGTTCAATATAATCCCGCAGGTATGATAATTCGCTTTTCACCAAAACGCTCTCCAAAGCACCTTCTTTAAGCATATAGCGTAGCATGGAAGCCAATTTGAGCAGCGCATACGGGGTTTTATCATCTTTCTTGTAAGCCAGAGCATAAATATCGTTGATTGTATTAAACAGGAAATGCGGATTGATCTGCGATTTCAAGAATGACAATTCGGCTTGAATTTTCTCCTTTTCTGTTTCTCTCTTCTCTTTTTCTAATCGGTTGGATGTGACCAAGAAATAAACTAATAGTCCAAACAAGCAATACCTATATGTGTAACCGATGCAGTTTTCTATATAATAAGTTGGTTGAAATGGATTTCCAAAATAATTGTCATATTTAAGATACGGTATTAGGAAGTGAAACTCAATTGCATACCTCGTCACAACCATAACTGCCAAAACCAGGAATAAATTAATGACAGCTCTTAAATATTTCTTTTTAAGGAACAGAAAAGGGCCAACATAGAGATATGTTCCGTAAAACGCAACTAAGAAATCCATCATATACGCCAGATTAAAGAGGAAGGCATACCAGCCTTTACTTAATCCGGATGCGATTATTGATTTATCAAAGTATTCACTATGAATTTCATAAAAATCCCTGACGTTGCTTAGCAGTAGCAATGTCCAGACTACAAAATGGAGAGTTATAGTTACCCATTTCTTCATTTGTCTAAAATAAGGTAAGAGCAAAACAATGCACTTTTTATTTCACAAATCGGTGAAATATAGGTATATATCCTGTTTTTCTTTGTTTGTAATGCGTCCCCGGAAATTGCGCCTACATAAACAAAATTCGTCTCTACGTCAATAATTCCTTTGAAAACAATTGGATTGCTCAATCTTTGTTTGTTTCAGATTAATTTCTAAAGAAATTGCCATTTATGTCGCGAAATATTTTGCATTTATTATGCATCCTTTTTTTAGTTGAAAGGGCTGAATGCCAGACATATAATCAGTTGAGGGATAGCGCTGGTAAATTGCGGGAAAGCAAAGATTATGCTGCTGCCTTCCGGCTTCTAAGCGAGGGCATTAGAATCGCACCAAATCATCCTTATCATAATGATATTTATGACGCTGCTGCCCTTGGCAGCCTGCTACAATTGAATGATACAGTCTTTCATTACCTCGGTCATTTGCTTTCAGAAGGAGAATATGAAATGATTACGTGTGATGCCAAAAACGATCCCGATTTTAAAAACGTCCAGAATGATGAGAGATGGTGGAGACTAATTGGGTTTGCGTCCAAAATGAAAGACGATGAAGAAAGAAAAAAAATCTCCGCTGTCGCAAATTGTATTAGCTACCAGGATAATTTAAAATTTTACACCGACTCTATATTATCAGCTCTCATAAGGAAGCAGGAAACCGGGGAGCATCTTAAATATTTGATCAATCACTATAATCAATTTCCGCCTATTTTAAGAAAAGGCAACAGTGACTTGATTGTATTTTCAATCAAAATTAATGATACTACGAATTCATTTTATGAAGTGCAACTCCCCCACGATTATAATAATTTAGTATCCTATCCAATCTTGTTGGTCTTGCATGGTGCAGTTTCCCAGAATACCGGATTCCCCGATCCGCTTTCCATTTCAAAATATGGGGCTTTTGATACCACCGGAATGAATCAGTTCTTTTCTCAAATGGGTTACCAATCCAACACCATCGTTGTTTATCCTCATGCGAATCGAGAATTTAATTGGATGTATCCGGATGATGGTTTTCCAATGGTCCTGGACATAGTTAATGATCTAAAAAGGTATTTTAATATCGATGATAACAGGGTATTCTTATCAGGTCATTCTAATGGAGCGACTGGCGTAATATCTTATTTATTGAAATCTCCTTCTGGTTTCGCAGGCTTTTATGGGTTTAATTCCAATCCGAGAATCCGGACAGGAGGGACATTCATTAAAAATGCTTTGAATAGAAGTTATTTCAATATAGCCACGAATAAAGACTATTATTTCCCTGTTAGCGGCCATGATACACTGGCCAGTATAGCCTTATCACTTCGGATCGATTGGCAAAATCATGTTTACAATGGTTTTCCACATTGGTTTCCGCAATTTAAGGAGTCATATGCAGCATTTGAATTAATGTTCAAAGACATGTCATTGAGACGTAGAAATCCATTTCATAATCATCTTTACTGGGAGTGTGATGATGTTAAGAATGGTCGGTGCGACTGGATCAGTATTGGCAAATTGGACACCGGTAGCGAAAAAATGAATTGGCAAACCGAAATCAATTTTCCAGTTACACATTGGGTGAATAATCTCGACACCAGCAAAATATCTGACACTATGGTAACGGCGTTTAATTATCCAAGATTATCGGGCGCGATCAAAGCAAATTATAGGTCAAATCGATTCGATATCGAAACTTCCCGAATCAAGGAATTCTCGATTTTTATTTCACCGGATATGGTTGAATTAGCGAAGCCAGTCGTAGTATATGTAAACGGGAAAGAACTATTTAATAAGAAAGTTGATTATGACAAGGAGTTTATGATACAATCTTTTAAAACGAATTTTGATCGAAAGGTTGTCTGGGCGAATTATATCCAATTCAAATTGAAATAAATCATCAAATTTTTTACAGGCATACGATAGATGGAGATTCGGATATAGTGGAGGCAATCGGCAATTTTATTACGGTGTGATATGAATAATAAATCAGACAAAGACAGTTATTCAAAAAATTGAATGTGTTTATTTGGCACACGTTTTCAAGTAGATTGGAATTCATAGTTCGGCTGGCAAATAAAACTGAACGATATCTTTCTTATCCTTCTGCTCAACAATATTTATGGGGATTGGTTTATACTTAAATTCAGTTCCTCTGGGCAAAATAGATATTAAATTATTAATAACCATTTCACAATTAATATCCTGAACATATATTTTGACATCTGGCTTTATATTTGCGAAAATCTCACGATCAATATCTCTATTGAAAAATGGGAAAGAATATCCGATAACTACTATTGCCCTGGTTTTTTCAATATCGCGTTTGGCCTCATTTAATATTAATCGAGAGAATCCGTTACTCTCCCAAGCGAAACCTATCATAGAAGTTACTTTTGCATCACTTCTTTTAAATTCAGCAAAATATTCGAATAGCTTTTCAATTAATGAAAACTTATCTATACTCCACAGGTCATCTAAAGGGTTAAAAACATCATTTTGATTTCGAAAAGCTGTTGTACCATTAAGCTTGAAAATTGAAAATCTATCGGATTGTCTTACATCAGCATCAAACGGTATAACGTTTAATTCATGTTGAATCTTTTTAAGAGATTTTTCATTACGGAATTCACTAAACGCTTTCTCAAACTGATAATCATAATTCCATGAAAGTATACGAATATCTAAAAAACTTAAGATGTTAGATTTCATAATTGACGCAAAAAAGGCATCATATCTACGATCAGGAGGAATTGTCATTTGATCGTAAATAAATGAAAACGACAGCAATATTTTTAATATAATGTAGTTCGGGTTTTGAGTCAAGGCGAGCTTTTTCGCGTAAGTATCAATGCTTGCATGCAATTTGACCTTGGCTATAAGATCAGTCAAGGCGCTATTTATTTCATTTTTGATACTGGCTTTGGTTTGACCGGACTGCCTGAATTCAGCATGAAGGTCCCCAGGATTATACCCGTCAATTAAAACTCTGAATACTTCTAAACGATCAGGAACATTTTTTATTAATGGGAGACATTCGCAGCTGGCTCCGGCCCCAAATAAATAAGTTACTGCTGCCATTTAAAATGATATTATTTCATAGGAGGTTTGCCAGAAGTAGCAAGCTTTGCATTTAATGCATCAATCTTTTTTTGCGCGAGATCAGGTTGAACATAATAAAAGTCAAATAGCATTTCTAGCACATCGAGGTTCCATTCTGCTTCGTCAGGCTCAACAGGCAAAATTTCTCCTGTGATTTTATTCTTATTCGGATGAGCAGCAAAATTTCCAATATTTCTAATTGCATCAATACTTTTTGCTAAGAGAGTCGGTAACTTATTTGAATTCAAAACTTCTTGAATCTCATCTGCCAGGTCGCCTTTTTTAACACCTGCTGAAAGCCTGAGAACTTGTTGTAAACATCTGCGGCTGAGGGCAGCACTTGCCTTGGCGCTATCAGCTAATACATTACATGCCTCATTATAGTCTTCTTTTATAGAATCGGGAACCGAATCAGGCACCTGGCTTCTGCTTATTGCTCTTGGCCTAATTAATGTCCTCGATTTAGTTTGATCAGTTCCTGAACGAATATCTCCTGACTGCCAAACCCCTTGTTGTGGATTATAAACAAAATTACCGCTGCATATGAACACATTAATCTTTCGGCATTCTGGATTTGCGCATGTATAAACCTCTATTGCCCAGTGTCCTTCAGGATCTCTTTTTAGATAATGCCACTCTTTATTATCATGAAAATTACTCAAGCAATGTGCACATTTCATTTGTAGAAATAGTTTGATACCGGTTTAATTTGGTAAAGAACTGACGGAACAATATCATAAATTCAGTAGTCCCGACAGGAATCGAACCTGTATCAAAAGTTTAGGAAACTTCTATTCTATCCGTTGAACTACGGGACCGCGGTAAACAGGGCAGCAAAAATAAGATTTTCCGGCACAAGATTTCCCTTCCTACCTTCATAGACTAAAACATCCCAAATGAAGCCGGTTGCAAGAATTTTTTCGTTCCTCACAGCACTCTGCTTTTCCATGAGTCTGCTGGCTCAGGATAAACCCCATTTTAATCATACCACCATCTATGTTACCGACCTGGCCCGCGCCTCCAGTTTCTATCATGATGTGATGATGCTGGACACCATCCCCGAACCTTTTCATGATCAACACCACACCTGGTTTAATCTCGGCAACCACGGTGAACTCCATGTGGTCTCCGGCGCGAAGTCCGATATTCCCCATGATGTGAGCATACACCTGGCTTTCTCGGTCCCCTCCGTTCCGGATTTCATCAAACACCTCGACCAACTCTCTGTTCGTTACGGAAATTATGGCGGACAGGCTAATGTGATCCAGCCCCGGCCCGATAAAGTCAGCCAGATCTATTTCCAGGATCCCGATGGTTACTGGATCGAGGTGAACGACGATCGCTTTTAGGCAGCCATCGGCACGCCCAACTTCCTGATCGCTGAAACTTCACTTATCTTTGCACTCCCAAAAAAAGGATATGAAGTTTTACAGCTTACTTATTAAATACAGGCTGACAATCGGTATCATCCTCGTCGTGCTCGGCGTTGTCACCAATATATACAGCAGTTTCTGGCCCGCTTTCCTGCTCTATCTCGTTGCCGCTATCCTCATCTTCGGACATTTCTTTTTCGGCCCCCTGCGACTGATCCAGGAACATATGGAATCGGGTAATATGGAAGGCGCAGAAAAAGTGCTTGGCACAATCCGTTTTCCCGGTCTTCTTTATAAACCCATCCGCTCCGTCTACTACACGCTCAAGGGAAATATCGCTATGATGAAACAGGATTTTGACGGAGCTGAAAAAAATATGAGAAAAGGCCTCGACCTGGGGATGCCCATGAAAGAAGCCGAGGGCGCCAGCCTGCTGCAAATGGGTATGCTCGCCATGCAGAGAAATGATATCCGAAAAGCAGAAGGTCTCATCCGCCAGGCACTCAGTAAAGGACTGCCCGACAAAGAAAATCAGGCGGCCGCCTACCTGCAGCTTTGTTCGATCATGATGACGAAAAGAGAGTTCCGCGCAGCGAAAGAGTTTTTCAGAAAAGCAAAGAATTTAAAACCGACGACCACACAGATCGTGGATCAGATCAAACAGATAGAGAAGTATATTTCAAGAATTCCGGGGTAAGGGAAGAATTTGAAAATTTGAAAATGTGGAATGAGAGCGTGCAACCTAATCTGTATTTGATCAATTCAACATTAGCAATTTCACCAGCGCATTCTCGCTTTCACCAACTGCCTGAGCAGGGAAAAGGAATGATCCCTTTTTTCCAGGAAATCAAATGTTCCGTAGCGCTTGAGGTTTTCCTTGCTATGCACTTCCTGCTGACTTGAAAAGAGGACAACAAATATGGAGGGGTCAAATTTCCGGATCTCTTCCAGGGCCTCCAGACCGTTAATTTGGCCGTCGAGGTTGTAGTCAAGTACCACCATCTCGGGGCGATGGCCAAGATCAGCAAGACAGGCTTCACCACTGGTATAGAAAGACACCTGGCCTCCAAAAGTTTCAAGCTCCCTGGCGATCAATTGCTGATATAGAAGATTATCCTCTACTATAAAGATCACCGGACCGGATTGCGAAAACATGGGTTAGAAATTATTCTCATCTAATTCGAAAAAATATGCCGGATTTGTTCTGCTCATAAGGTTTTCATTTGCAAATGCTTATCAGCATTGGTCAAAACAGGAGTTTTCCCTTTTTGGGAAAATTGTGCAAAACTTGGGAAATGCTGCGTTAGCTGACTTCTTTCTGGAGCTGGCGGACGCAAAGGGAAACCACGGTCTCCACCTGCTTAACCAGGTGAGATACCTGGTCCAGGTTCTCCTGCAATTTTGCATTTGCTTCCAGCTTCCGGATATCACTATGGATAGCTTTAATGCCCATGGAGTCTACAGTAGATTTTAATTTATGGGCCATTTTCGACACCTGTTCCCAGTTTTTAGCATGGGCCGCATCCACCAGTTCCTGCACGTTCTGCGGAACGGTTTCAATGAATAACAGGATCATTTTTTTAATGAAGGCGGGATCTCCCCCGGATACGGACCGGATCAGGGTCAGGTCGTAGAGATCGCGTTCCGGAAAATGGGTAGGCTGTTCTTTTTTCTTTTTTGCATTGCTGAGAATAGCATTTAGCAATAATGCCTCGTCGAATGGCTTGGGCAGGAAATCATCCATCCCGGCCTTCTGGTATTTCAGCAGATCTTCAGCATGACAATTTGCAGTAAGCGCAATGATCGGCGTGGCGGACATCACAGGATCGGGTAGCCTCCGGATCTCCTCTGTAGCTTCTATTCCGTCCATTTCGGGCATCTGCACGTCCATTAATATACAATCAAAATATTGGCGTTTTAGCCAGTCCAACGCCTCTGAGCCGTTGTTTGCTATCACTACGGAAGCGCCGCTGGATTCCAGGATATGCCGAGTCAGATGTTGATTCAGCACGACATCCTCGGCAACCAGTATGGTTTTCCCGTACAGCCGCTTATCTGTCCTGGTTCTTTGCATAAGTCATTCTTCTTGCTTCAGCTGCACCGCACACTGGATTACTTGCTCTTGAGTTCACCGTTTTGTATCATCCGGTAAATGGTAGATTTCCCTATATCCAGCTTACGCGCTACCAGCAGCACATCCTTATCGTATTTATCGAGGTAATGCTGTATGATCTGGCTTTCAAACTCCTTTAAAGTAGTTTCCCGATTCAGCAGGTCACTGATGCTGGTAGAGGCATTCAGGGTAATATGTTCGGGAAGGATCAACTCTTCGTCACTCATCACCACAGCCAGCTCCATAATGGATTTCAACTCCCGCACATTGCCCGGAAAGGGATAGGCAGTTAGCTTTTGCTGAGCTTCCGGCGTGAGGGTCTTCCTGTTTATTTTATTCTCCTTACAAAAATGATCAACAAAATTCTTGGCAAGAACCGCGATATCCGTTCCTCTTTCCCTCAGTGGCGGCAGCAGGATGGGCAAGCCGATCAACCGGTAATAAAGGTCCTCACGGAAAGTTTTATTTTTTACTTCTTCCAGAAGGTTCTTGTGCGTTGCTACGATGATCCGTACATTAATTGGCAAAACCGCGTTGCCGCCGACACGGGTGATCTCTCTTTCCTGCAAAACACGCAGCAGCTTGGCCTGCAGGTTAATATCCAACTCCCCGATCTCATCGAGGAACAAGGTTCCCTTGTCCGCTTCTTCAAATTTTCCGATCCGCCGGGTTACTGCCCCTGTGAAGGATCCTTTTTCGTGGCCGAATAATTCGCTTTCCAGGAGTTCCTTTGGAATAGCCGCCACATTTACCGTCACAAAGGGTTGTTTATGCCTTTCTGAATTATAATGGATGGCCTTGGCCACCAATTCTTTTCCGGATCCCGTTTCACCGGTTACCGATACTGTAATATTTGTTTTGGATGCTTTTTCAATCAGCGCGAACACCTTTTCCATAGGTTCACTCTTACCAATAATGATCTGGGAGAAATCATATTTGCGGCCGACCTGGTTCTTCAGGCTTTCCACTTCTTGTTTCAGATTGCTGATCTCACGCAGATGCAGGATGCTATTCCAGAGCCGGTCCTTGGTATCATCGTCTTTTACGATATAATCGAAAGCCCCGTTTTTCAGGAGATTGATCGCAGTGGCAACGTCTTCCTGGCCGGAAATAATAATGACGCGGATATCTGGATTGAATTCCTTGATCTTTCCCAGCACTTCGGTACCATCACTACCCGGTAAAGAATAGTCGAGCGTAACCACATCTGGCTGTTCATGGAGCTTGGCGAAGAAATCAGCAGGTGATTCAAATCGTTTAACTTCATATTCCGGATTCAGGGAAAGATAATGCTCCAGCATAGAGCCATACCACAAATCATCTTCAAGAATGAACACTTTGAACGCTTGGGGGTTCTTCATATTTCGGATTATATCGGATTGTACTGATGTATAACGGAAAAACGGACCGAATAATATTCCGGATTTAAGAAAGTTTCCTGATTTTGAATAAATTTTATTTTATATATGAATCAAAACGAAGTCTTTAGTAAACTTTACCAAAAACTCAACCCCCGGCAGAAGCTGGCCGTGGATACCCTGGAGGGCCCGGTTATGGTGATTGCCGGCCCCGGGACCGGGAAAACCCAGATCCTCGGGGCCCGGATTGGTAAAATCCTGCTGGAAACGGATACAGACCCCGGAAATATTCTCTGCCTTACCTACACCGATGCCGGAGCCATCGCCATGCGACGCCGTTTACTTTCCTTTATCGGACCCGATGCCTATAAAGTAAACATCTATACTTTCCACTCTTTCTGCAACGATATTATTCAGGACAATCTTTCTTATTTCGAAAAAACAGTGCTGGATCCGGTTTCGGTATTGGAACAGATTCAATACCTGAAGCTGCTCATAGATTCTTTTCCTAAAAATCATCCTCTGAAAAGGTTCCGCAGCGATGCTTATTATGAAGTGAAACATCTGCGCTCACTTTTCAGCACGATGAAGAGGGAAGGATGGACACCCGCTTTTATCGGGGCAAAGATTGATGAGTATCTGGCAGACATTCCAACCCGGGATAAGTTCATTTACAAAATAAACGGAAAGGGTCATAAGAAGGGCGATTTAAAACAAGGTGACCTGGATGAAGAATTAAGGCAAATGAACAAACTACGTGCGGCCGCAAACGAGTTTGAACCTTTCCAGCAACGGATGCACGATAATAGCCGCTACGATTTTGACGATATGATCAACTGGGTTATTAAAGCCTTTTCTGAAAATGAGATCATGCTGCGTCGTTACCAGGAAAAATATCTATATATCCTCGTAGACGAATACCAGGATACCAGCGGAACCCAAAACAAGCTGGTTGAATTGCTGGTCAATTTCTGGGATAAACCTAATGTGTTTGTAGTAGGCGATGATGATCAGAGTATCTACCGTTTTCAGGGTGCGAGTATGGATAATATGCTTGATTTTGAAAAAAAATATAAAAGGGACCTGCTCACCGTTGTACTCACTGGCAATTACCGGTCCACCCAGCCTATACTGGATGTTTCGAAATCCCTGATAGACCGGAACTCGGAGCGTCTCATCAATAAAATGGAAGGACTGAGTAAGCACCTCCTTTCTTCAAATGACCGCGTTCGAAATCTCAGCCTTCCTCCCATAATACGGGAATATGAAACAGAACGCACTGAAATGATAGATATCGTTACGCAGGTGGATCAATTAATCTCCGGAGGCGTTTTACCGGGCAGGATTGCCATTATTTATAAAGAAAATAAATATGGGGAAGAATTGCTCTCATATTTCAAACTTAAGAAACTACCGGTCTACAGTAAACGAAGTGCCAACCTCCTGAAAGATCCCCTAATCAATAAGATCTTACTACTGGTCTCTTACCTGGCTACAGAACATGAGATTCCTTTTAGCGGAGACGAAATGCTCTTTGAAATTCTGCATGCTGAATGGTTCCATATACCCGCAATCGAAATTGCAAATCTCACATCGGAAGTTGCACAAAAACAATATACTCCTCAAAAAATTTCTTTACGGAAATGGCTTAACGATAAAGGCAATCAGCCACCCCCTGATCTTTTTTCCCAACCTATGAGTACCCCACTCGTGGCTGCAGGCCTACTGCTCGAATCCCTGATCAGCAAGGTTTCCAACGCAACCCTGCAATCTTTGTTTGAATGTATTTTCCGGGAAACCGGCATCCTGAATGAAATAATGAATAGTCCTGAAAAACTGGAGAAGCTGAATGTTCTTACTGCTTTTTTCGATTTCATAAAGGACGAGACGCGAAGAAATCCTTCCATGAACCTGAGGCAGCTGGTAACCCATCTGGAACTGATGGATAGTGAAGATATACCTCTACCGCTTATAGAAGTGACCGGCCGCGCGGATTCTGTTAATCTGCTTACAGTCCATGGTTCCAAGGGGCTGGAATTTGAATACGTATTCATTGCCGGTTCCAATGCTCACTATTGGGAAAAGAAGAAAAAGCCGCCCAGCGCTTTTCATTATCCCGATACCCTTTTCCTTACCCGTGAAAATGAAAAAGAAAATGAAGAGCTCAGAAGACTTTTTTACGTTGCGCTTACCCGTGCGGAAATCCATCTATTCATTTCTTACAGTCGGTTCCACAAAGACGGGAAAGATGCCGAGGCTTCTGTTTTTATTGAAGAGATCCGGGCCGGGTTTGATCTCGAGGTAGAAAAACCGGTATTATCCAAACAGGCCATGAGCGACTTCCAGGTGCTCTTGCTACAGGGTGAACGCGCGCCTGAAATCGAAAGGATCGAATTCGATTTCGTGAACCGTTTATTGGAAAATTTCCAGATGAACGTGACGGCACTCAATAATTTTCTTCATTGTCCGCTGGAATTCTATTACAAAAACCTGCTCAGAATTCCTTCTCCTAAAAATGAAAACACCGAATTTGGATCGGCTGTCCATCATGCACTCGAGGCTTTGTTCCGGGACATGCAGGAAAATAATGACAGGTTTGCCGCAATTCCCTTCTTCTTATCATCGTTCGATTCATATATGAACCGGCATCGTGAAAGCTTCACCTCAGCGCAGTTTGCGCGCCGGATGGAGTACGGTCATATGGTGTTGCCCGAATATTATAATAAATATGTCCATTCCTGGAACAAGATCGTGAGCATCGAAAGATCGGTGCGCAATGTAGCTGTCCAGGGCGTTCCCCTCAAAGGCAAACTCGATAAACTGGAATTTGAAGGAAAGCTGGTGAATGTTGTGGATTATAAAACCGGCAATCCGGAAAAAGGCAAATCAAAATTGGCGGGACCCTCAGATAAAGTTCCTAATGGAGGTGATTACTGGCGGCAGGCAGTATTTTATAAACTGATGATGGATCAGCAGGCGCAGCGGGACTGGCAGGTGGTGAGCACGGAGTTTGATTTCATTGAGCCTGACAATAAAAAAAATTTCCGAAAGGAAAAACTCTTTATCAGTGCCGAGGATACGGCCATCGTTACCCGTCAAATCACGGATACCTGGGAAAGGATCAGAAACCATGAATTTTATACCGGCTGCGGCAAGGAAGATTGCCACTGGTGCAACTTTGTAAAGACCAACCAGTTGGACATTGCCGCATACGCAGAAGAAGAGGAAGAACACAGCTCCTTATAAAATCATAAATCTGTTTAAATCCCATTGCTCTCAACTAAGTTTGCAGGCGACTCTTTTTATGAAGACCTTTCTTTCCTTGCTCCTTATAGGGATCATTTTGCTGCGGTTCTCCGGATTGACCGGCTGCGCAAACATCATTCCTCCAACTGGCGGCCCAAAAGATACGATTCCGCCCGTACTCGTTGGCTCGATCCCCACTGAGCATTCACTTCATTTCTCCGCAAAAAAAATTGTGCTCACTTTCGATGAATACATTGATCTCAGAGATGTACGCCAAAATCTGATCGTATCCCCCGTTCCGAAAATTCAGCCGAATGTGGAGTACAAACTGAAAACCATTACTATCCTTCTAAAAGATACTCTTCGCCCCAACACGACCTATGCCCTTAACTTCGGGAAGGCTGTAGTTGATAATCATGAAGGGAATATACTGAAAAACTTTACCTATGTTTTTTCTACGGGCGATTACATCGATTCCATAAAATATAGCGGAAATGTGGTCATGGCAAATACGGGCAAACCGGATAGCACGCTCATTGTGATGTTACATGATAAACTGGATGATTCCGCTGTAGCAAAACAAAGACCCCGCTATATTACGCGCCTGGACAGTTCCGGAAATTATTCTTTCTCAAATCTCAAACCCGGCACCTATGCTTTGTATGCCATGAGTGATGAATCCGGAAGTCATACCTATACCTCCAAGGCCCAGACTTTTGCATTTGCCGACAGTCCCGTAGTGATAAATGCAAATGGAACGGCACCTGAGTTATATGCTTACGCTGATACCAGCGGGCAGAAACCAGTTAAGAAAGCGCCTCAGAAAACAACGCCTCCAAAACCTAAAAAAGAAGACAAAGAAAAGCCCAAACATCTTTCCGTGTCCGGAAATATCCCCGGTGGTTTGCTCGACCTGCACAATCAGTTTGAATTCAATTTCCAGGTTCCCATAAAGAGTTTTGATTCCACCAAAGTCCGATTCACTACAGACAGTTTTGTCAATATAACCGGATACCATTTTGTAAAGGACAGTCTTAATAAAAAAGTTACACTGTTTTACAATTGGACACCCTATACCAATTACCGTCTCATCATCAACAAGGATTTTGCAGAAGATACCCTGGGTGAAAAGCTGCTCAAAACCGATACGATCTCCTTTGCCACGAGAAAAGAGTCCGATTATGGTACACTGCTACTTCGGTTCAGGAACCTGGATCTCAGCCGCCATCCGGTGCTTCAGTTTGTCCAGGCCGGTAAAGTGGTCCTTACCCAAGGTTTTGGAAGATCGGTTCGTTACTATAATAAACTTTTTGATCCCGGCGAATATGAACTCCGCATTCTTTATGATGATAACCAGAACGGCGTCTGGGATCCGGGAGATTTCTTTGCCCACCGGCAACCGGAGAAGGTCCAGCCTATCCGGCGCAAACTCAATGTGAAGGCCAGCTGGGACAATGAAGTGGATATTACTTTGTAATTTTGCTCAATGCAATTTTCTTCAGCTCTGTTAGAAACGGCGGTAAATGAATTTGCCAAACTGCCTGGCATCGGCAGGAAGACCGCCCTCCGGCTGGTACTGCATTTACTGAGGCAGGATCCCTCTGCTGCACAGGGTTTTGGAGAAACCATTATGAAAATGCGCCAGGAGATCCGTTTTTGCCAGCGCTGCCACAATGTGGCGGATGCGGATATCTGCTCCATCTGCGCCAATTCGATGCGCAGGCAGGATATGATCTGTGTGGTCGAAACCATCCGGGATGTCATTGCCATCGAAACAACACAACAGTTCAGCGGCACCTATCATGTACTCGGCGGCGTTATCTCTCCGCTCGACGGCATAGGGCCGGACCAGCTTTTTATCGACTCCCTGATTGACCGGATTCAAAAAGAAGGCGTTACCGAAATTATTTTTGCGCTTAATCCAAATATCCAGGGGGATACGACCATCTATTACATCCAGAAAAAACTTGCTTCCTTTCAGGTGAAAGTCACCACAATTGCCAGGGGTATTTCCTTTGGCGGAGAGTTGGAATATGCGGATGAGATGACCCTGGGCAGGTCCATCAGCAACCGCCTCCCGGTTGAAAATTATGTATCCCACAGGTAAAACGAATGGAGGCTGTGCACGTAAGAGTTTTGATATTTACGCGTTTATGATGTAATTTTGCAGCTCAACAGGCAGATTTGTTTATTGTTCGGCCTGATGCCTTTAGAGGATTAACTGAACTAATAAACGCCGGGAAAGTCCTCATTTTACTTTACCTAACGTTTACAGTCCTCCTCTTCAGCCGTCTGGCACAATCAGCGCTCCGCCTTTCATCTCTTAGAATTTTACATTATGGCAAACATTAAATCCGCGTTGGATCGGCGCATTCTCATCATTGACGGAGCAATGGGAACCATGATCCAGCGTCATAATCTCGATGAAGCGGGTTATCGCGGGGATCGGTTTAAAGACTGGCCATCCGACCTGAAAGGTAATAACGACCTGCTGTCCCTGACGCGGCCGGATATTATTAAAGAAATCCATAAACAATACCTGGAAGCCGGAGCGGATATTATTGAAACCAACACTTTCAGCAGCACGGCCATTGCACAAGCAGACTACAATATGCAATCACTGGCCTACGAATTAAATGTGGCTTCCGCAAAAATCGCCAGGGAAGCCATCAAGGAGTATTCGGTCAACCGTCAACCGTCAACCGTCAACGAAATATACATCGCCGGCGCCATCGGTCCGATGAACAAAACACTATCCTTGTCGCCCGACGTAAACAACCCGGGATTCCGTTCCGTCAGTTTCGACGAGGTTTCTGAGGCTTACTATGAACAGGTGAAAGGTTTGGTGGAAGGCGGCGTGGACCTTCTTTTAATTGAAACCATATTTGATACACTAAACGCGAAAGCAGCCATCTTCGCCATCAAGAAATATTTTCGCGATACAAAAAAATCAGAACTGCCGGTGATGATCAGCGGCACCATTACCGATGCAAGCGGCAGAACCCTAAGCGGTCAGACACTGGAAGCTTTTTATACTTCCATTGCACATGCAAAACCCCTGAGTGTGGGCCTGAATTGCGCGCTGGGTGCGGCCGAAATGCGGCCGTATATAGAAGAGTTGTCCGGCCTGGCCACCTGCTATACATCAGCCTATCCCAATGCCGGGCTTCCGAATTCCATGGGTGCCTATGAAGAAGAGCCGGAGGAAACCGCACACTTTCTGGAAGAATGGGCAAAGGAAGGATTTGTAAATATTGTCGGTGGTTGCTGCGGAACCACGCCCGAACATATCAGGCACATTGCAGAGAAAGTAAAAAAATTCGGGGCCAGGAAATTGCCCGTGACCGAAGCAGTTGCCTAAATATTTCATCATGAGCGAAAAAAATATAATTAAACCATATCTCCGGTTGGCCGGACTGGAACCGCTCGTGGTGCGACCGGAATCAAATTTTGTGAATATCGGCGAACGCACCAATATCACCGGTTCCAAAAAATTTGCGCGGCTTATCAGGGAGAATAAATATGAAGAAGCGCTGAGCGTTGCCCGGCAGCAGGTGGAAAACGGTGCGCAGATCCTGGATGTAAATATGGATGATGCACTGCTGGATGGAGAGAAAGCCATGACCACTTTTCTCAACCTGATCCAGAGCGAACCGGATATCGCGAAGATCCCGATCATGATTGACTCATCCAAATTCAAGATCATTGAAGCGGGGCTTAAATGCGTACAGGGAAAATGCATCGTCAATTCCATCTCCATGAAAGAAGGAGAGGAAAAGTTCATTGAACAGGCCATCATCTGCAGAAGCTTCGGGGCAGCCGTTGTTGTGATGGCATTTGATGAAAAGGGGCAGGCGGATACACGGAAGAGAAAAATAGAAATCTCTGACCGCGCTTATGAAATACTCACCAAACAACTGGATTTCGATCCTCAGGATATTATTTTCGATCTCAACATATTCGCAATTGCCACTGGTCTCGAAGAACACAATAATTACGCCGTTGATTTTATCGAGGCTTCCAAAGAAGTAAAAAAAAGACATCCGCTGGTTAAACTCAGTGGCGGTGTCAGCAACCTGTCATTCTCATTCCGCGGAAATGAAGTAGTGCGTGAAGCCATGCACAGCGTATTCCTTTATTATGCCATCCGGGCCGGGTTGGATATGGGTATTGTAAATGCGGGCCAGCTTGTCATTTATGATGAAATTGAACCCGGACTCAGGGATCTTTGCGAAGAAGTTATTCTCAACCGGAACAACGATAATAATGAAGCCACAGAAAAACTCCTTGCCTATGCTGAAACGGTAGAGAGAAAGGGCAAGGAAGAAAAGAAAGATGAAAGCTGGCGGAAAACATCTGTGGAAGAAAGATTGAAGCATGCGCTGGTCAACGGCATCACGGATTATATAGAAGCAGATACGGAAGAAGCACGACTGATTTATCCAAAGCCGCTGGATGTGATAGAAGGACCCCTTATGGCAGGAATGAATGTAGTGGGCGATCTGTTCGGGAGCGGAAAAATGTTTCTTCCCCAGGTAGTAAAAAGCGCCCGCGTCATGAAGAAATCAGTAGCAGTGCTCACGCCTTTTATTGAACAGGAAAAACTGGACAAATTCAATCTCCGGCAAGCGGCAAATACAACGGGAGAAGCTGAAGAACAAAAGGGCCCGGCTAAAATATTGCTTGCAACCGTAAAAGGGGACGTGCATGATATTGGAAAAAATATCGTGGGCGTGGTGCTTGGATGCAATGGTTATGATATCATAGACCTCGGCGTAATGGTGTCTGCAGACAGGATCCTGGAAACAGCAATAAAAGAAAAAGTGGACATACTGGGATTGAGCGGATTGATCACACCCTCTCTCGATGAAATGGTGCATGTTGCCAAAGAAATGAAAAGACGAAATCTTGAATTACCGCTCATGATCGGTGGCGCAACCACTTCACGGTTGCATACCGCCATACGAATTGCACCGGAATACGCACACGGCGTGGTTCATGTATTGGATGCTTCCCGAAGTGTAACGGTTGCCGGGTCGCTCCTGAACGAAACCCAGAAGCCGGGTTTTCTTTTTAGTCTCAGCAAAGAATATCAGAAACTCAAGACCGATTTCAGCAATAAGAAATCCGCAAAACAATTGCTTTCGTTTAAGGAAGCGCAGGCAAACAAAACGAAGATCGACTGGACCTCTTTTGAACCTGTAAAACCTGCCTTCAGCGGGGTAAAAATTTTTGAAGATCCCGGCCTCGAAGAGATTGCAAGCTATATCGACTGGCAGCCATTTTTCATTGCCTGGGAAATGCATGGAAAATTTCCACAAATCCTAACGGATGAAAAGATAGGTGATGCGGCCACCAAGTTATATGCTGATGCCCGCGAGCTGCTCAAAAAGATCATCAGGGAAAAATGGCTCCTGCCCCGGGGAGCGATCGGGATCTGGCCGGCAAATGCGACGGGTCCTGATACCGTAACCATTCATCCTGCCCAAAATGCCAGCCCGGTAAACCTCGAATTTCTGCGTCAGCAGTCCAAAAAAGCCGCGGGACAGGCAAATATTTCCCTGGCGGATTTCATCGCGCCTGAAAACACGGGCAAACAGGATTACGTAGGTGCTTTCAGCGTGACCATTCAGGGAATCGAAAAACATATTGAAAAATTCATGGCCGACCAGGACGATTATAATAAGATCATCCTGCAGGCACTGGCTGACCGGTTAGCAGAAGCATTTGCAGAAATGCTGCATAAAAAAGTAAGGACCTGCTATTGGGGTTATGAAAAGGAAGAAGAACTAAGCAACGAACAGCTTATTCTGGAAGAATATAAAGGCATTCGTCCGGCTCCCGGCTATCCGGCCTGCCCGGATCATACGGAAAAGTATAAATTATTTGAACTGCTGGGGGGCGAAAAAAATACCGGGATCATGCTGACGGAATCCCTGGCCATGTACCCGGCGTCCTCAGTTTGTGGATGGTATTTCGCGAATCCGGAAAGCAAGTATTTCGGAATAGGAAAAATCAATAAAGACCAGGTTAGGGACTACGCCCAAAGAAAGCAGATGGAGATTGCTGATGTTGAACGCTGGCTCAGACCGGTGCTGGATTATGATGCGTAATCCTGATATCAACATGCCAGGAACCGCAGTTTTGTATGTAGCTTTGCAACTTATTTAAAAGACCCGGGATAAATTTTTTATGATGAACCGAAAAAGCAGGGTGTGTTGGATGATCATGCTGGTGTTTGCGATTCCTGTTTTCAGCATGGCTCAGACGAAAAGCAGAGAAAGAAAAGGAGAATTCTATTTTTCCTGGGGCTATAACACCGAATGGTATACACATAGTAATGTGCGTATCGATCAACCTGCGCTGGGGAACGACTTTACTTTCAGAGACATTACGGGTCATGATCACCGGGGTTGGGATGAGCAGCTATTTACAAAAGCACTAACCATTCCCCAATACAATTATCGGTTAGGGTATATTTTCAATAAGAAAAAACAACTGGGAATTGAGATCAATTTCGACCACACGAAATTCCTGTTTGGCGATGATCAATTGGTTCATATAGTTGGGAAAATAAATAACAAGGCTTATGACGGGCACGTGATTTTCAGGGACAACGGTACGGCCGATAGCAGCTCCTTTTATTATTTAAATAACGGGGCAAATTTTCTGCTTTTCAATATCGTGAAACGCTGGCGTTTGCTGGCCAATAAAAAACAGACCATTCAGATTGACGGTTTTGGTAAAGCGGGTATCGGTCCGGTGATCCCGCATGTTGAGAATAAATTTTTTGACCAGCCGAAAAATGATCCGCATTTCCAGTTTGGTGGTTGGAATATAGGGGCCGAGGGCGCTATCCGGGCCACTTTCTTCAAATACATTTATCTGGAATATACGAACAAGCTGGATTATGCCCGGTACTCGGGGCTAAAGATTTATGAGGGAACTGCCAGACAAGCATTCGGCACCTATGAAATGATGCTTAATCTTGGACTTAGTTTTCCCGTAGGAAAGAGAATAAATTAACCGATATTATTTCTCCAGCAGCCACCAGTATGGCTTTCGCTTTTTTTCAATTTCGTAATTTTTAGAGAGATAACTATTGATGTGGGCCATAGCTTCGTCAATATTATCCGTAAACTTAACCAGGCTAAGATCTTCTTCAGAAATAGTTCCTTCCCTTTTCATCATTTCAATGGTATCCATGAGCGGCCGGTAAAATTCGATACCAAATAATACCATAGGAAACTGGGTGATGGACTTGGTTTGAATGAGCGTGAGTGTGCTGAAAAATTCATCCATAGTGCCGAAACCTCCGGGCATTACAATAAAGGCGTAGGAATATTTAAGCATCATTCCTTTGCGGATAAAAAAATAGTCAAACGTAATACATTTGTGCATGTACCGGTTGGGCAGTTGTTCAAACGGCAGCCGGATATTGCAACCCACAGAAGCACCGCCATGCTCAAAAGCCCCGCGGTTAGCGGCTTCCATGATTCCCGGCCCACCCCCTGTCATTACCGTAAACCCAATACCCGCAATTCTTTTCCCGAATTCCCGCGCAGCAGCATAATGAGGATTATCCTCTTTAAACCTTGCCGAACCAAAAACCGTAATACAGGGTCCCACAAAATACAGGGACCGGTTTCCCTTAATGATTTGCCAAAAAACCTTAAAAGCAAACCTGAGTTCAAATCGCCTGCTTTGCGGGCCTTCGAGGTATAGAGGCTGTTTGGAAGAAATAACAGGCTGGTCTTCAGTTATGGCCATGAACTTTCTATAGTTGACAAAGATTAAATTGCAGGTCGAATTTAATACAAATCATCATATGTCATCCCTTCGCATTGTCAGTTATAATGTTAATGGCATCCGCTCTGCCATGAAAAAAGGATTGGTGGATTGGATAAAAACAAATCCTGCAGATATCATCTGTATTCAGGAAACCAAGGCAAGCAAGGACAACGTGGCTCACGAAGAAATTACATGTCTGGGTTACCATGATTATTGGTTCAGCGCGCAAAAGAAAGGATATAGCGGAGTGGCCGTTTTCACTAAGATACTACCTGATCATGTAGTGTATGGAACCGGTCATCAGGTGAGCGATGAAGAAGGAAGGGTCGTTCAGATGGACTTTGGTGACATACGTCTGATCAATGCCTATTTCCCTTCGGGAACTTCAGGAGATGAACGGCAGGGGTTTAAATATAAATGGCTAGATGAATTTTTCATTTACCTCACGGAACTCAAGAAATCACATCCCAAATTAATCCTCTGCGGCGATTACAATATCGCCCACAAAGAAATTGATATTCATGATCCGAAAGGAAATAAAAATTCTTCCGGTTTTTTGCCGGCGGAAAGAGCCTGGATGGACTCTTTTCTGAATAGCGGGTGGACTGACAGTTTTCGCAAACTAAATCCCGAACCCCACAGGTATAGTTGGTGGAGTCAGCGTTTTCCTACGGTTCGCCTGAATAATAAAGGCTGGAGAATTGACTACATCAATGTCACCAATAACCTCGCGGCCAAAATAATGAAAGCGGATATTTATCCTGACGTAAAACAAAGCGACCATTGCCCGGTATACCTCGAGTTGAAAAAATGAATCCATGGTGTTATTTTTTGGTTGTTGGAAAGGAACGAATGCCCGTTCCAATGAGCATTGAAGACGATTGGTCCTGTGCAATAATTGTGGAAAATAATGAACAATGGAGTTCCGGGAGGTAAAAATAGCTTACCTTCCCCTACATTTTTTATTCGCGAAGATTTTTCTTTGGAATTATAGAATCCCCTGTGGGCAAGGATTTCAGGGCTATGCGCTCGATATCAGAAAAAAAATGCGTCTTTTAACAAACCCTGAAACCCTTATCCGTCCTGAATTTTATACGTTTTCTATATTTTCAAAAAAGTTTTGCCTGATTTAAAAAGCAGGTATATTTGTCGCGTATAAAAAATTTACACTATGAACAAAGCTGAATTAATTGCAAAGATTTCCGATGATGCAGGCATTACGAAAACACAAGCCAATGAATCCCTCGATTCGTTTGTTGAAGCGGTAGCAAAAACATTGAAAGGCGGTGGAAAAGTAACACTCGTAGGATTTGGGACATTTTCTGTTTCGAAAAGAGCTGCCCGTAATGGGCGCAATCCACAGACAGGCGCTGTCATAAAGATCAAAGCGAAAAAAGTCGCAAAATTCAAGGCTGGTAAGGAATTGTCGGCTAAATTATAATGCTGCTGGTAGTCTATGCATCTAAAGCTCTGGGCATTTACTTTTTGTCAAATGACCGGAGCTTTGTATTTTCCGTGTACTCACAATTATAAAATCATCGTATGGGTAAAGGAGACAAAAAAACAAAAAAGGGTAAAATTTTCATGGGCTCTTTTGGAAAGAGCAGACCGAGGAAGGTGAAGCAGGTTGGGAAGAAGAAGGCGGAGAAGAGTTGACGGTTGACAGAAGTCAGGTGCGAATTAACAAATAAATTCCGTCAACTGTCAACCGTCAACTCCTCTAAGGCGCCAATCTCTCCACCACCCACTTTCCATCATCCTGAACTGTGTACAACAAGCGGTCGTGAAGACGGTTGGGTCTGCCCTGCCAGAATTCAATAGTCACCGGTCTCACCAGGTATCCGCCCCAATGTGGCGGACGCGGGATTTCGGAATTTCCATATTTTTCTTCAAGGGCAGCAGCTTTGTCTGTTAACCATTGGCCGCTTTCTATTACTTCACTTTGCGGGGATACCCATGCGCCGATTCGGCTTCCGGCGGGGCGTGTTTTGAAATAAGCATCGCTGTCTTTTTCGCTTAGTTTTTCTACAAGTCCGGTGATCCTGACCTGGCGTTCCAGGACCTTCCAGAAAAAAACCAGGCAGGCACGGGGATTTTCCTCTAACTGCTGACCCTTAAAACTTTTGTAATTCGTGAAAAAGTGAAATCCTTTCACGTGATATCCCTTGAGCAGGACAATACGGGCAGAAGGAAGTCCGTCGGCAGATGCTGTTGCCAAAGTCATGGCATTCACATCCTCAATTTCACTTCTGAGTGCCTCTTTCCACCACATATCAAATTGTTGCATGGCATCTTTGTGCGCATTTTCTTCACTGAGTCTGCTTGACCCAAACTCCTTCCTGATCATGTCAATGGAATTCATCTGGTAAAAGTAAAAATTAAAAAGTAAAAAGTAAAAATTGGTTGCCTTAGTCAATAGGCCATCCATTTTTTACTTTTTACTTTTTAATTTTTACTTTTAAATAATCGGCTCTTCCGGAGGAGGCTTCTTATCCGGATACGAGCGGGAAAGAATGGCTTCCATTTCACTGATCCGCCGCAACTGGCTCTCCATTTTTTTGTGTTGCTCGGTTGCGTCCTGCAGGTCGCGGTTCAGCTCTTCGAGGAACATTGTTTTTTTCTGGTATTGCTGACGTTGAAAATTCGCCTCCTTGAGCTTGTCTTCTGTATCTGCCAGGATGCGGCTCAGACGCTGGTTTTCGTCGAAGAGTGCCATTTGTTTTCCTTTCACTTCATCAAATTCCCGGGTAATCTTGAAATAAGATTCCTGCAACTGTTCATATTCAATTCTTTTGCTGTGCGGCTGGTCGAGATAATTTTCCAGCTTTCGAAGCTTTTCCTGCATCATGGAAAAATCCGTAAATGCTTTATCCATCCGCTCATTCATTTCCAGAACAAGCCGCTGCTCCTGCAGGATGCGGTGAATTTCAGCGTCTTTTTCAGAAAGCTGCCTGTTGAGTGAAGATACCTGTTCATTCAGCGCAAATTGTTGCTGCTGAAGATCCTGGAATTTCTTTTCGGATTCTTTCAGCATCTGAATCTGTTGCAATAACCTGTTGACATGCTGGTTGTGCTGAACGAGATTCTCTTGTGCAAATTTCAGTTGACTCAGATAGTCGTCGGATGAAGTGGGTGGCCTGACCAGGGCCTCGGTTTTGATATATTTTTCCTCAAGATCCTTTAGCTGGGACCGAAGTTCATCCGTTTCCAATTCAAGAATTTTTTCATTCTCCTCCGATTCCACCAGGCGGTCCCGTAGTTGTTGCATGGTCCTTTCCTGGACCTCCATATCGTTGTAATACTTGAGCTTCCAATTATCATTCTCGTTAATTCCATCCTCTTCAGGTCCCTGAATCTTTATTGAGCCCCTTGCCTTCCAGAAATAGTGCAGGGTGAACCCGAGAACGAGTGCTCCCAATAGAAAAATGATGATTTCGGGCAATCTCATGGTTAAAGTATAACCAAGTATCAGGGGTAATGTCTTCATAAAGTTCGGGGTCCGATGCAATAATTTTCCCGAGGATCTGGGTTAATGCTTTTGATGGGATATGGGACTAAAGGGAAGGAGGAAAATCGTAAATTATGCAGATTTTCACCTGTACAAAATAGGAATATCCCTGCATAAATACAAGCTGGGCTTGAATTTAAAGTAGAAATACGCATTTTCAGCCGCTTACTAAGGTCCCCACCTGGTCGCCGGTGACAACTCTTTTGAGGTTTCCGGCTTTATTCATATCGAAGACGATAATGGGTAGGTTATTTTCCATACACAGGGTAAAGGCGGTCATATCCATAACTTTCAGGTTCCCGGAGATACATTCCTGATAAGTAATGCTGGTATATTTCCTGGCGCTCGGGTCCTTTTCAGGGTCAGCCGTATAGATCCCGTCAACACGGGTGCCTTTTAAAATGACATCGGCCGTAATTTCGATCGCACGAAGGGATCCGGCGGTGTCCGTTGTAAAATATGGGTTTCCTGTGCCTGCACCGAATATTACGACTCTTCCCTTTTCCAGGTGTCGCATGGCACGTCGCCTGATATAAGGTTCAGCGATCTGTTCCATTTTAATAGCACTCTGAAGCCGCGTATAAACGCCTATCTTTTCCAATCCGGCCTGCACGGCCATACCATTAATGACTGTTGCAAGCATGCCCATATAGTCGCCGTGCGCCCTTTCAATGCCTGTCTCCTTCTCGTTCATGCCGCGATATATATTTCCGCCTCCAATTACAATCGCCACCTGAACACCCAGCTCTACAACGCCCCGGATATCTTCTGCATATTGGGCGATCACCCCATTATCGAAACCAAAGTTCTTATCTCCCATCAGGGATTCGCCGGACAATTTCAACAGAACACGCTTGTATCTTGGCAACATATATATTTATGGATAGTGCAAAGAAAAGATATTTTTCAGGAATGCTCCGGCATAAAAAATCCCGCCTTTCGGGCGGGATAAGATCTTTATCCTAATTGAACTCTTTTGAATTGGGTAACTTTTAAATCAGCATCAATACTTTTCAGGTATTCTGCTACGGTTTTTCCGGGGTCCCTTACAAACGGCTGCGCTGTGAGCGTACTTTCCTTAAAGAATGCATTAAGTTTTCCCACCGCGATCTTCTCAATCATTTCATCAGGCTTTCCTGCCATTTTTGGATCATTCCTGATCTGTTCCGTCACGATTGCCTTTTCTCTGGCAACAATATCAGGCGACACGGAGTCCTGATCAACAGCAACCGGATTCATAGCTGCAATTTGCATCGCAACATTCTTCCCGGCTTCCAGCGCAGGGGCCGTATTCTTATTCAATCCTACCAATACCCCCATTCTGTACGTACCATGGATATAAGAAGCGACGCCTTCAGCATCTATTCTCTCAAAACGTGTAAGCTGGATCTTCTCACCGATCTTAGCCACCTGGTCATTGATCTTGTCAGCAACGCTGGCATTATCCAGTTTCGCTGAAAGCAGTTCTGCAACTGAATTCAATTTGTTTTTCAAAGCGACATCCATGATGCTTTGTGTAAAAGCAATGAATTCAGAATTCTTGGCTACAAAATCCGTTTCACAGGCCAGCGTAATGATCAGTCCTGTTTTGTTATCCGGGGTTGTCATTGAAATGATCACGCCTTCGTTTGCTTCCCGGTCACTTCGGAGGGCGGCCACTTTCTGCCCTTTCTTGCGGAGATAATCAATCGCCTTTTCGAAATCGCCATCACTTTCAGTAAGGGCCTTGCGGCAATCCATCATGCCGGCACCAGTTGCCTGACGTAGCTTATTGATATCTGCTGCGGTAATGTTAGTCGTTGTTGCTGACATAGTAATTTTATTTAAATAAAACACGAGCCTTATCTCGCACCAGTGCGACGGCCACTGTTCGGAATACGGCGTTTTGGTGCGCCGGGTGTCCTGGCTGTTTTTTCTCCTTTGCCACGGGAGGCTTCTCCCTCAGCTTCCGCCTGAATGCGGGCAGCTTTGCGCTCATTCTCGTCGCTGGCCACTTCTTCCACATCTTCATCCTTGGCGGCCATTCTTTCTGCAAGACCTTCTGCAATAGCTGCAGCAATATAGTTTACAATAATCGCGATGGACTTGGTCGCATCGTCGTTTGAAGGAATTGCAAAATCCACTCTGTTTGGATCCGAGTTGGTATCTACCATCCCGAAGGTGGTGATGCCAAGTTTTTTGGCCTCGGCAAGAGCAATATGCTCGTGGCCGATATCAATCAGGAATAAGGCTGCGGGAACCCTTCCGAGTTGGGAAATACCTCCGAGCACTTTCTCCATTTTATCTTTATCCCTTGCAAGGGTAAGGCGCTCTTTTTTTGTTATGCTGTCGAATGTGCCATCGGTAAGCATCTTTTCAATGCTTTGCATTTTCTTCACACTCTTGCGAACTGTATTGAAATTGGTAAGCATTCCACCCAGCCAGCGTTCTGTTACAAATGGCATGTTCACCCGCTTTGCGCTTTCCGTTACGATTTCCTTTGCCTGTTTTTTGGTGCCGACAAACATGACTTTCTTCCCGGATTTGGCAATTTGTTTCAGCGCCGCAGATGCTTCCTGAAGAGCTTCTGTGGTTTTATTCAGGTCAATGATATGAATGCCTTTCTTCTCTGCGAAGATATATGGCAACATTTTCGGATTCCATTTTTTACGCAAATGACCGAAGTGAACGCCGGCTTCCAATAACTGCTGCTGAAGTGAAGTATTCTGTTCCATATTGATTAAACTTTTGGCCCGGGTTGGGGGAACCTCAGGCAGAAATGCTTTTTGAATTGATTATCGTTTACTGAACTGGAAGCTTCTTCTTGCTTTCTTGCGGCCGGGCTTCTTACGCTCCACTGCTCTGGGATCACGACGAAGCACGCCGGCAGCTTTCAACACCGGACGAAAATCCGGATTCACTTCCAGCAGCGCCCGGGCGATGCCCAGCTTACAGGCTTCCGCCTGACCTTTGATGCCGCCACCGGTTGCGTTGATCTGGATGTCGAACTTGTCCAGGGATTCCGTGGTCTTTAATGGAAGATCCACCTGGTTGTGCAGGTAAGCCAGCGAAAAGTATTCCTTGTAATCCTTGCCGTTGATCACGATTTTACCGCTTCCCTTCACCAGGAAGATCCTGGTTACGGCTTCTTTCCGGCGTCCAGTGGCAGTTTTTTGTTTTTCCATGAATGAATGCAATTTGAAAATTTGAAAATTTGAAAATTTGAAAATTAAATTCCAGATTTTCTACGTTGCCTGATTAACTTTTAACTCCTTTGGTTGCTGTGCCGTATGCGGGTGTGCTCCACCGGCATAGACAAACAACTTCTTATACATTTTTCTACCTAATCTGTTTTTCGGCAGCATGCCCTTGATCGCTCTTTCAATGAGTGCTTCAGGACGCCGTCTCAACAGATTTTTTGCCGTTTCTTCTTTTTTGCCACCGGGATAACCGGAAAAATTGATGTAGATCTTTTCTTCCATTTTATTTCCAGTGAATAACACTTTGTCTGCGTTGGTAACAATAACAAAATCTCCGCAGTCAACATGTGGTGTGTAATAGACTTTGTTTTTCCCGCGCAGAATAGCTGCAATGCGGGCACACATGCGTCCAACGGTTTGATTAGTACCGTCAACAACCCACCAGTCCCGTTGTACGGTAGCCTCGTTCGCATGTTTTGTACTGAAATGTAGTTTGCTCATGATGCGTATTTTGATTTCGCTGCCGCTATCCCGGCTGCCGGATTTAAATGGACGGCAAAGGTAGGCGGATCAAAGATCCATTCCCAAAAATCAGTCAGGTATTTTTAGTGGTACCCTTGTAACAGATTGATAGTCAATAAAGAATTTGACTTCTATTTTTATTGCCAGTGAGAAGAGGCGTTTCGCCGGAACAGGTAAAGCTTATCATTATTAATCGCCACAACAATAAAATGATCTCCCCTGGAATTGATTATACTCTTTGCATCCCTCGCTTCTCCCTTAACAAACAACCCGCTTTGCACCGGTTCCATATAATGAAATTGATGTTGCGCATTCCTAAGCAGGGTGGTTCCATAATTTGCATCAAACCTGCCCGTTTGTGGTTTTACGCCATAAATATTGGCTACTTTGCGCCACAATTATTTTTCAATATATGAAGAAATGGTTTGCCGGCATCCTGGTTGTGTTTATTTTAACTATAATCTGCATTTACCTTTTTATTCCTTCAAAAATCGTCCTATCAAAAATAACCATCACACACTCGACGATAAGCGCCGCATCCCGAATTCTCTCAAGCGAAGAAAATTGGGATAAATGGTGGCGAAATTCAGACGGGCTCCGGCACACAAAGAATACTCCATTTACTTTTAGTGAGGCCGAATTTAAACTGGACCATCGATCTGCTAATGTAGCAGGCATCCGGATTCTTTCAGGCAAATTGATGCTGAATAGTATTCTAAGTCTGATTTCTTTTGCTACCGACTCTACAGGTGCCGTTTGGCAATGCGAACTTCCCGCCGGAAATAGCCCGCTCAGCAGACTGGCGAATTACAAAAAGGCGTTGGAGATAAAGAATGACATGACCCTCATCCTTGATAATTTCAACGCCTTCATTTCGGATCCGAAAAACGTGTACGGAGTTTCTATATTTCGAGGCTCTACAAAGGATACCTTCCTTTTATCGGCCAAATACAGGAATCCGGTTTATCCTTCCACAGCAGAAATATACCGCTATCTCATTCCTCTGCGGAAAAGCATTGCAAGCCAGCATGCCGAAATAACCGGATATCCGATGGTAAATGTCAGCAGGCAGGATGACAACAGTTACGAGGTTCAGGTTGCCATTCCTACCAATCGCTTATTGCAGGGAAAAGATTCCCTGTTTGTGCGCCGCATGGTTCCCGGAAACTTCATGGTTTGTGAAGTGCAGGGTGGTGAATACACAATCAGAGAAGAATTAAAGCAACTGGAATATTACATTAATGATTATGGCAAAACCGTGATGGCCATCGCTTTCCAGTCCCTCGTTACCGATCGGATGAATGAGCCAGATACAAGTAAATGGGTAACACTTTTATACGTGCCGGTAAGAAGGTAAAACTGCCCGATTTTAATTGCCCGGAAGGGTTATTTTCATTAATTTACCGCTGTGTATAATTCTAACCAAACGATCTTCTGATTGGGCACTGCCAGTGAAGGGAAAACGTCTTCCGTTTATGAGTCACCGTGTTGCTTTTCTTTTGGGAATTTCATGTCATTTACTTTTTGCCGTTCAATCCTCCGCTCAACAAATTCCACCCGATTCAGTCTTTTATTCGAGTTCCGTTTCAAATCTCTACCACACTTATTTAGCTCAAATTGGGGAGAATGCGCGCTTATATAATGGCCCGCAGTACATAAGAAATGGCGTTAAGGCAAGTGGCTTTGCTTTTTTTCAATCTGACAGCATGCTTAACGGTTCGGTTTCCTACAACGGATTGATCTATCCGGATCTGCGCCTTTACTGTGATCTCGTTCAAGATGAACTGGTAACATTCAATTATGCGCATGACGCACTGATCGGGATTTCAAAAGAGAATGTGGATTCCTTCATTATAGATGGTCATCATTTCATCAGGTTCAATGCGGGTCATTCGAATGGGAATATTCCGGGAGATGGATACTATGAACAACTGACCTGGAACGAACCTGCTGTTTATGTAAGAAGAGAGAAAAAACTATTGGCGCCTTCCGGATATGAGGATCCGAAATACAAGCAATACAACACGTATTACCTGAAAATAAATAACAGCTTTAATGAAGTGGGTGGGAAAAATGAATTACTTGATCTTTTGAAGGACCACAAGGACGCGGTTAAGAATTTTATCCGGACTAACAAACTCAATTTCAAAAAAAGATTTGAGGAAGCGATTGTGCGGGTATCTGTATTTTACTCACAGATAAAGAACTGACATGCGGTATTCCTATCTGTACCTTTTCCTCTTTTCATGCCTTTGCTGGCTCCATGTTTCCGCGCAGGACCAAAAAAGAATCACAGGTAACTTCCAGGGATATAGTTTCGCGAAGCTGGCAAATGAAATTGAAGCGCAAACCGGCGACCATGTTTATTATGATCCCGTTGAAGTCGACAGCCTGCAGATCAATCTGGTGGCAGATCATGAAACGGTTGAAGAAATATTCGAAAAACTTTTCAAAGGGATAGACTTTCATTATGCGATAACACCCGATGGAAATGTCTTTATCAGTCGCCGCTTCAGCATTCAAACTTCTCTGCCCAAACATTATTTTGACCAGGGAAAACCGGCCGGAGATACCACCGGACTATCCGAAATCTTCGATGAAAATGCTAATGCAGAAAAAACCAATCTAAAGGTCTCGGTCGATAACAAATTATTTGAAATCGGAAACCGGTATGCAAAAACAACATCCGGGAAGGTAACGGTAGCGGGGTATATACGTGATATAAAAACCGGTGAACCCATCATCGGCGCAACCTTGTCTGTCGACTCTCCGGCGACCATATTGAATACCGATCAATTCGGGTATTATTCACTTACCCTGACAAAAGGGCACCACCTGGTTAAGATCAGCAGCGTTGGAATGAAAGATACCAGGCGGCAAATTTTACTTCACAGTGACGGCAAGCTCAATATAGATCTGGAGGAATATGTCGCGAGTCTCAAGGCCGTGATTGTTTCTGCAGAAAGAGCATCAAACAC